>JGI24712J26585_10000324_pt1 | contig 41202 bp, 38 predicted proteins | sample BioPla3DNA2_FD_26585 | JGI IMG/M metagenome (IMG submission 26585)
TATATTTAACTCACATTGTCCATGAATGAAAATCCATTTAAAAATACTTATTTTATAATCCAATTAATAGAATATTCATCAGCATAATTCTTATAAATTAATTCTTTTTCTGTTCCATCTAAATTCATTCTCAATAATATTCTTTATCTGATCAAACACCGTTAAGTATATTCCATCAAACCTCGAAATCTCTTTAAACTATATTGGAATACCACGGCATGATATAAGTTTTTGACACTATCTTTAATAATTCCTACATACACTATTAGTCATATTGACTCTTTAATCTTCTTAATCCGCTTTGCTTCATTTAATATTTTAAGAGTCCACTCTTTATCATCTTTGGATATAATTAAAACATTAAACCCAAATTGTATTCCATTTTGTTTCACTGAAATATCATCGTCAATATGTAAATCAATTCCAAACCTTGAGGGAACCTTTGATGGCATAATTTCTTTTCTTTTTCCTTGAACAAATTCCATATGAACCTTATTGTTTATTACACTATGTAACTTTATGCCATAAATACTAAATAAGCTCTTTATGTATCCTATACTTCTTTCAGAAGTTGTATAGACACAAATTTCATAACCTAAAGCTTTTAATTCCTTACACAATTCTATTATCCCTTTTCGTAGTTTTTCTTTAAAGAAAAAAGCCTTAAAGCGACTAACAGGCTTTTCAAATATTGCATTTTTGCAAGTTAATATTAATGTATCATCCAAATCAAAAGAAATCTTCATTTAAAATCTCCTTATGTCCTTCACACAATTTCTAATTACATCTATCTTTTGCACCTCTCCAATTACTACAATATTGGTTTATACAATTAAATTTTAAAAAGAATTATTCCTCTACAGGCTTTAATAAATCATACTTTAAAACCGAACCATCATCTCTTACAGCCGGAATAATAATTTCATCTTTTTTTTCAACGTTAATTCTATACCCGCTTCTTCTCAACACATCTAAAATTCCCGCTATCATATGCAGTGAATTATCAAGTTTCTCAGGATCTCCAATAGCTTTTATAGTAAAAGGTGGACTAAAACTTCTGCCATTTATCATCCACTTGCTGAAATCTTCCAAACCCTTAATTTCTGTCATAGCAACAACTCTTTCGTCTTGGATAGATATGGCCTGAGCCTCAGCCGCCTTTAACTCATTAATTAAGTCAATAAAACCGCCTGGACGCCTTGCCCAAACGCTGACATCAGCGTCAATTGTTACAACAACTCCTGCTCCTTTAACATCAACCAATCCTGCAATCAGTTCCGCTCTTTCTTTTTCTTTTATAATAGCTTGCTCTAGCTCTTCAATATCATCTATAGAATTTTTATACTCAGAAAGCTGGGCTTGCAATTCCTCATTTCTGTTTTTCAAACCTTCATTTATTTTCTTTTCCTCAATAAGCTGACTTCTCAAATCCTCAAGTCTTTCATTTTGAGCAATATTAGAAGCATTACTGCTGCTAATGCTTTTGTACTGCCAGGACAACATGGTTCCTAATATTAAGCATACTATAGTTATAGATGTATTTCTGGCAATTTTCTTCATATTAAGCCTCCAATTTCTACTTGCTATTTTGTATTATTTTTTATATTGGTAATTTATTTTACTAATAAACATACTTTAATAATGCCCCTTCACTTTTTATTTTAGGGATAAGTATCTCTTCTTTTACTTGAATATCTATATCATAATATCTTGTTATCAATTCAAACATATCTTCAAGCATAAACACTAAATAATCTATATTTTCAGAAGGTAAAATAGCTTTAATAACATAGGGCATTGTATAATAGTTCCCGTTTATCTTACATCTGTTCCCTTCTACCAATTCAAACTCTGTTAAAGCTGTAATTCTTTCCCCATTTACTGATATTGCCTGAGCTTCCCAAGACCTGAGCTGATTAATAATGTTTAAAAGATCATATTCATAAAACTTAAAACCATAAATAGAATCTATTACAATTTCAACTCCCTTGCCCTTTACATCAACTAGTCCTGCCAAAATTTGAGCTTCTCTCATTTCTTTTTTTATTGTTTTGTCTATCTTTTCCATATCATCCTTGGCATATGCATAATCATTTATCTCCTTATTTATCTCTTTAAGTCTTTCTTCTAACTCTTCATTTATTCTCTGCTGTTCTATAAGTTCTTCTTGCAAAGTAAGAATACTCGTTGTTTGAGAGGATACAAGCCGGTTATTATTATCAATACTTTTATACTGCCATGACATCATTGTTCCAATTAAAAGACATATAAGGGTTATTGTAAAAACTCTTATAACATTCATTCTTCAACAACCTCCACAGCATTAATTAAAACATCAATTCTACCACTGTATTTGGGTATAATAATATCCTTTTCATCTTTTATTTGGAACCTTATATTATTTGGTATAAATTCACTTGTTACTATAGAACTGTTTAAAAAAGCTTCTCGTATTTTTTTAGAATCTCCAATAACCTTTATTTCATAAGGTACAGCATACCTGTTTCTATTAATTCTTGTAGTAGGTCCTGCACAAATTATTTCAGTGGTGGAAATTAGCCTCTCATTATTTACAGCTATAGCAACAGGCTCTGCTTTTTTTATCTCATTTAAAACTTCATACAAACTGTAATCATGCAAAACATGGTCACTCACACGATATATTATCTCGCTTGCATCATTTAAAGTTATAACAACTCCATCCCCTACCACTTCTGTAAGACCTGCTAAAATCCTCGCTTTTTCCCATTCCTTGGTAATGCCTTCACTACCCCTCTCTTCCACCATATTTCTTAATATTGCATCTCTTTCTATTATACTTTCATCTAATTCTTCCCTTAAACTATCTCCAATAAGCTTTTCACGTTCAAGCTCTTGTTTTAAAGATTCTATAGTTTGAGCAGTTGAAATTTCTTCTTCAGAAGCATTGCTCATTACACTTCTAAATTGTATTGCTAATACAAAACCTAAAATGATAAATACAAATAACAATACATTTTTTTTATCGTTTTTTCTCATATTAAAACTTCCCTTTTTAAAATTTTTATTAATTATTAAATACCCTTTTTTATAACACTTAATTATAATCTTACATTAAAAAAACCTTATTTCAAGTAAGTTAACAAATTCTTAAAAAAAAATTTAGACTTGTATACTTTATTTTAAATTTATACAAAACCCAAATAGCAAAAGAACTTTTTTACATTAGTTTAATTATACTTTTTTTACTAGACACTGACAAGATATTAAAAAATTAAAAATAGGATGAAAATTTAAATTCTATTAATCTTCATCCTATTTTTAATTTATATTTATAATTTATATTTATAATTTACATTTTTAATTTATATTTTTTTAATTATCCTTTAACTTTTACTTATCTCCCTTACTTTATTTACATATGTGTTGGTCAGCTCTTCTGCAAATTCAGCTGAAAAACTCTCGCTTTTTATCCTGCAAACTGGCTGTTCTGCATCTGGCAGAACCAAAACCCAGCCTCCATCTTTAAATATTTTAACGCCTTCTAAAGTCTCTATGCTTTCATTCTCATTTTCCTGTATTATCTGACGTATAACCTTTCCTTTGGTATTCCATGAACACTCAACTTCTTTTTCGTATATATGAATATCCGGTATCATTTTTACTAAATCTGACAAAGTATAATTATTTAACTTCATAAAATCTAATATTTTTACAATTCCAGCTATAGCATCAAAATTCAATATAAATTGATCATATACTTTTTCTTTTACATCAACTGTTAAAATCTTATTCATCAAATCTTGATGAGATGTTTTAGTTCTTATTACTTTTCCATTGTTTTCATCTGCCAACTGTTCAATTACATGGCTGGTTGAAATTGGCACAACCACCGTTCCACCTTCAACGGTACGGAACATAATAAGTGAAATAAGAGCAGTAAACATGTCATCTGTTACAATGCGTCCTGTATTATCAACCAGCATCATCTTTTCAGATGTCTCTTCAACAAAAACACCCAAATCAAAATCTCCCATGCTAACCATTTTAGCAAAGTACTCTCTGTTCTTTGAATTTTTCTCTTTATTTCCATAACCTATATTGACATTTACTTTCTCGATTGAGCATCCTAAACTTGTTAATAAATCTGTAACGCAATTTAATATGGACTCTGACGGAGAATTTAGTGCAATTTTGAAATCTAATTTTTCAGATTTTACATTGTTAATGATATTTCTAAGATAAAATTTAGTATAATCAGGTATAACTTCAACATCTTTTATAGAACTTCCTTCACATCTACTAAAATCTTCCCTTTGAAACATAGTTTCTATTTTTCTTTCTGTACCCCTGTCTATATTGCTTCCGTTTTTATCCATGAAATCAATTTGTAATTTGCCAACATTTTTACTTGAAGTGCTGATATGAATTCCCCCGTCTACGCCATAAAATCTAACTGCAGATCTCATAACCGGCAAATGTAAAGCTTCAAAATCTAAAACTTTTAAACCTGATGATATTAATCCTGCAATAAAAGAGATTTTTAACATTTTTGCCGGATTTGAATCATCTGAGCCAACTGCAATTTTCCCCTTTCCTTTAAACAGTGATCCATAGGCAGCACCAAGTTTTGACGCATACTCCGGGGTTATGTCTACATTTATTTCTCCAGCCATTCCTCTAAATCCAAAAATTGAACGTATAAATTTAGAACCCCATACAAGATTTGAATTAACCTCTGTACCCTCTTCCACAATTTTATCAGGCCATATTTTAATATTAGGTTTTACTATTGCATTTTCTTTAATAACAGTGTCATCTCCAATGACGGAATTTTCAAAGCAAGATACATTTTGTCTAAGTTTAACTTTATCGCATATAACAGTTCCCCTCAGTTGCACATTATTTTCTAACAAAGTATTTTTCCATACAATACTTCTTTTTATTCCGCTCTTCTCACCAATTATATTATTATCACCTAAAACACTAAACTTACCTAACGCAGCTCCTTTTTTCACTTTTGTATTTGCACCTATTACGCATGGTCCTTCTATTGACACACTATCATCAATAATGCAATTTTCCCCCATCCATACACCATCTTTAATTTCTTTTCCAGGTATACTTACCTTTACACGTTTTTCCAATACATCTTTATGTGCCTGGCTATATGCATTTAAATCTCCAATGTCACACCAATAATCTTCGCTCACATATCCATACATAGGTTTATCTTGTCTTAGTAAAAGTGGGAAAAGGTCTTTGCTAAAATCAAATATCTCATCTTTGTTGTAGTATTTTAAAACTTCTGGAGAAAGAATATATATTCCTGTATTTACTGTATCACTAAAAACCTCCCCCCAGCTAGGTTTTTCTAAGAACCTGGTTATTCTTCCGCTTTCATCCGTTACAACCACACCATATTCTAATGGAATTTCAACTTTTTTAAGAACAAGAGTTGCCATTGATTTTTTGCTAAAATGAAAATCTATTGCCTTTTTTAAATCAATATCTGTAAGAGCATCACCACTTATAACAATAAAAGTATCATCTAAAAAATCTTCTGCATTTTTAACACTTCCAGCTGTCCCCATGGGCTTATCTTCAACATAATACCTTAAATTTACATCATATTCCCTTCCATCATTAAAATAATTTTTTATGATATTGGGTAGATATTGCAATGTAACAGCAATGTCCGTAAGGTTGTGTTTTCTCAGTAATTCTATAATGTGCTCCATAACAGGTTTATTTACTATTGGCACCATGGGTTTTGGAATATTGCACGTAAGTGGTCTTAGTCTGGTGCCTTCGCCTCCCGCCATGATAACTGATTTCATTTAATTCATCCTTTCATTAATTTCTTACTTAAAACACAAAAACCATCTATATACTATTTTTCTCCTCAAATTTAAAACCTTCCTTAAGTCTAATTTCTACATTTATAGCTTTTGTAATATTGTCAATTTTAATTCCTTTTAAAATTACTCAAGTTTGTTATTTTATGCTTTAACAATATTTACACCAATATCATATATAAACATTTACATTTAAAAATATGTTTATTAAAAAAATTTCTTTAAAAAATCAAAGTGTTTTTTTATTAATATTCCCTTTTATCCTTATATTAAGTAACATTTTATTTTGTTACAAAATATAATAATGCAAAGGAGGAATAATTATGTTTTTTTATAATAGAAGACCTTACCCACAACAACCTAAAATAGAATATAGAGAACAAAACTCCAAAGATACAATTGATATATTAAGTTTGAAAAATGCAATTTTAAGAAGCTTAGAACACCTATCTGACAATATCGATGAAATTAAAAAAACCATTAATGAACTTAAGAAAAAAATGGATAACATTGAAAAAAAACAAATTTACTTAGAAAAACAGATTGAATCAGAAAATTTTTCAGAAGATAGAATCACCCAATCTGATTTGTTAGACATTAAAGCAGAAATTGATATGCTAAAAAAAAGAAACATAGTTAATAGCAATTATATAGGACAAAACACTAATAGCTACTTAGAATCAAATGATGACAACCATCATGGTACAGATAACCAGCCTGTCATGCCTGGCTCAGGTTTTGCCAGTATAACAGCAGAGTATTTAAAAAACATCCATAAAAAATAAAATACTTTTATATTTTAGTAACATAAGTAAAGCAAATGAATATTATGTTAAATGAGTAAAGCAAATGAATATTATGTTAAATGAGTAAAGATATTTTTATTTAGAAAGGAGAATTTTTATGAAGTATCAACAGGATTTTGTTGGCTCAAAAGCTGAATTTGCTGATTTTATTAAAAAAACCATTCCAGAACTTTTTGCTGGAAGACTTAATGTAGAGGGACGAAATGTAGTGCTGCCAGGAGATAGGGATTTAGATTATAAATTAAAATTCACTGAAGATGAAGATGGCGGTGCTTTCAACTTAAAAGTTTCATGGGAAAATGCAGTTGAAGAAGATGATGATGATGAGTTACATTTAGAAGTTGATTAGAAAAATTATTGAATATAAATTGTTCAGGGGATGGTTTTTACTTTCCCCTAGAACATTTTCAATAAGAGGAGGAGGTAAAATATGGTTGCTATATCTAAGGAGCCTCTTGAATATGTACTTAGCAAATACAATATAGATGTAATAAAAATAAGAAATGAATCCTATAAAGAAAAAAAAGGTGTGTGGTGGGTACATACCTTAGATGGGTTTAAAGTTTTAAAGAAAATTTCAAACTCTGAGGATACTTTAAAATATATCATCAGTGCTGTTTACCACCTATGTAACAATGGTATTAAAATTCCAGCTATAAACAAAACAAAAGATGGAGGCGACTATGTAAAAGTAGATGGCTGCTGTTATGTACTGTCTGATGCAGCCAAAGGAAAAAATCCTTCATACAAAACAGACAAAGAGTTTAAAATTGTTGTTACAGAGTTGGCTAAATTTCATAAAGCATCTGAAAACTTTTGTCCAGCACCAGATACCAAACCTAAAGTACATCTTGGAAAATGGATTGAAGAATACAGTAAAAGACTAGAGGATATGAATAATTTTTATAAAAGAGATTTGAATAAAAATCAAAGTGGGGAAATAGGAGAAATTATCATAAAGGAATTCCCTTTTTTTTATAACAGGGCAAAGGAAGCTTTAACAGGTCTTAAAGGTGAAGAATATAAAACTTGGGTAGAGAAAGTAGAGAAAATTGGTGGTCTTTGTCATCAGGATTTTGCCGCAGGAAATCTCCTCCTTTCACCAACTGGAGAAGTTTTTATTCTAGATACTGATTCACTTACAGTAGATATTCCTGCAAGAGATATAAGAAAACTTTTAAATAAAATAATGAGGAAAAACGGCAAGTGGTGTATAGAACTTCTAAAGTCATTTATTGATACCTATCAATTAACCAATCCGTTATCTTATTCAGAATGGAAAGTTGTTAAGCTAGACTTAATGTATCCTCATTTATTTTTAGGTGCCATGAATAAATATTACTATCAAAGGGACAAAGAATGGGGTTATGATAAGTACCTTAAAAAAATAAAAGAAATTTGTGATTTTGAAAAAACTCTTTCTCCTGTACTAAATAATTTTGACTTATTAATAAAATGAAAGGATGTAGAGTATGGAAAGTAAAAAAAACAATCTGTACCAACTAGCAACTACAGTATTAAAAGAATATGATATAAAGGCTGATGAAATCAGTATAATTCAAAGTGCAAATGTAAAAACCGTATGGAAAATAAAGTCAAACAACAATTTGTTTTGTCTAAAAAGATTAAAACATACATATGACAAGGCTTTGTTTTCCGTAAATGCACAAAATTATATTAAAAACTCTGGTGGCAATGTCCCTGGAATAATAAAAGATAAAAACAATAATCTTATTGTAAAAATAAATGATGAATTATTTGTATTATATGAATGGTTATACGGTAGGGATCTTGCCTTTAACAATATAAAGGACTTTGAAGAGGCAATAACAGGTCTTGCAAAATTTCATATGTTTTCAAAGGGATATGTACCTCCCTCTGATTCTAAAATATCCACTAAACTGGGAAAATGGCCTAATCAATATGCATCCATGAGAAAAAAAATAATTTCATGGAAAAGTATTGCAGAGGAAAAACAAGAAATATCAATCTACAAAACATTTTTAAAATATTGTGATGATATATCCAATTTATCAGATAAAGCTTTAGAATTCTTGGAATCTTCATCTTACAAAGAACTAACATCTGAAAAATCCAGTAGTATAGTGCTGTGTCATCAAGATTATGGAAAAGGAAATGCACTTTTAACCAAAGAAGGCGTATATGTCATTGATTTAGATGGAGTAACATTTGATCTTCCTTGTAGGGACCTTAGAAAAATAATAGGTAAAACTTCAGAAAACAGAGGCTATTGGCACGAGTCCTTTATTTTTGATATTTTAAATTGGTATTCAAAAATAAATCCTCTATTGCCAGAAGAAAAAAAAGTACTTTTTATCGACCTTTTGTACCCCCACTGGTTTTATGGGCTTGTTAAAAATATTTTTAAAAACAATAAACTCGAAAACTCAAGTAAAATAGAAAAAATTGCAAAACTTGAATTGTCAAAAGTTCCTTTGCTTGAATCTTTAATAAAAAGAGGTGATTAACATGAAAATTGCTTTAATTTGTACAGAGAAACTCCCTGTTCCTCCTGTTGCTGGCGGAGCAGTTCAGCTATATATATCAGAAATATTACCGTATATATCCAAAGAACACGATATAACGGTTTTTAGTTTAAGTCACCCTAGCCTTCCTAATGAGGAAATTGTAGACGGGGTCAAATTTATAAGAGTAAATGCAAAAACTCCCCCCAGGTATTTTAAAAAAATAAAAGATTTATTAGACAACAGCTTTGATCTTATACATGTTTTTAACCGTCCCCGATGGCTTCCTTTTTTAAGCGAAAACCTCTCTAATACAGGATTTAGCTTAAGCCTTCATAATGAGATGTTTCATCCTGATAAAATACCTGAATTTAAGGCAGTTCAGTGTATAGAAAGAGTGGAGTTTATAAACACTGTAAGCAAATTTATTGCTGACGGGGTTAAAAAATTATATCCCCAAGCTGCTGACAAACTAAACGTTGTCTATTCAGGTGTTAATGTGGAAAAGTATAGTCCAAACTGGTCTTCTACTGGAATGGCAAATAAATTAATTTTAAAAAAACAATACAATTTGTTAGATAAAAAAGTAATTCTTCATGTTACCAGGTTAAGCCCTAAAAAGGGAACTCATATTGTTATATCTGCAATGAAGAAAGTAATAAAAAATCATCCTGACGCCGTTCTTGTCGTTGTAGGCAGCAAATGGTATGGAAAAAATGAAGAGGATGAATACGGAATATATTGTAAAAATCTTTGCAATGACATTTCTGATAATGTTGTTTTTACAGGATTTATTCCTCCTTCTGAAATTCCACAATACTATAATTTAGGAGATATATTCGTATGTGCTTCTCAATGGGAAGAGCCTCTGGCCAGAGTACATTACGAAGCAATGGCTGCCGGTCTTCCAATTATAACAACTGACAGAGGCGGAAATGGAGAAATATTTGTACAGGATGTAAATGGTCTTCTCATTAAAGATTATAGCAACCCAGACTCTTTTTCCCATTATATAAATTATCTTTTGTCAAGACCTAATGTAGCAGAAGAACTTGGCATCAATGCAAGAAAATCAGCTTTAAACAAATATACTTGGCAAAGGGTGGCGGATGAGGTGTTTGCTCCTGTAAAAAATATTGACCCTGGCACCTTCCCAAACAAGGGAGTAATTACAAATCCTTCTTTAGATATGGAAAATAGAAGTGCAGCTTCTAATTATGATAATTTTTTCTCAAGTGAGTTTTAATACATAGGAAAAATTTATGCACTTATCTTAAAGGATGTGGTTAAAATGAGAGTCATACTTGTAACTGGAGGCGCAGGGTTTATAGGCAGCAATTTTATAAAATACTTTATCCGCAGAAATAAAGACTTTCTTGTGATAAATATGGATAATCTTGGTCCTTCATCAAATCTCAACAATCTTAAAGAACTAGAAAGGTCTCCAAGATATCATTTTGTAAATGGGAATATATACAACCAAGAACTTGTTAACTATGTAATAAAAAGGCATAGACCAGATGTAATAATTAATTTTGCTGCAGAAACAAATGTTAATAAAAGCCTTGCAAATCCTATTGCATTTTCACAAACTAATGTACTTGGCACTCTCACTTTATTAGAGAGCGCCAGATATTTTTGGAGCAAAAACAATTTTAAAGGCAAACTCTTTATTCAGCCATCTACCTATCAGGTATATGGAAGTACTTACAATAATGATGAGTTTTTTACAGAGGATTCTAATATATCTCCTCAAAATCCTTATGCGGCATCAAAGGCTAGTGCTGATCTTATTGTAAAATCCTTTTGCGACTCCTATAGCTTCCCAGCAGTAATAGCAAGGAGCTGCCAAAACTATGGACCTTCTCAAAACATTAAAGAGTTTATTCCTTCATGTATCTCTAATATTTTAAATAATATGGAAATTCCCATACAGCAGGATGCTTCAGTAAGAAAGGAATGGATACATGTTTTAGACAATTGTGTAGCCTTAATAAGAATAATGTTTTACGGAAAAGTGGGTGAAGTTTATAATATAGGCTCTGGATATGAGCTTTCTGATTATGAAATAGCCCAGGAACTTTTAAGGCTTTCAGGAAAAGCTTATGACAAAATTAAAATAGATAATAATAAGCGCTGTGTTTTAAACAGTTATAAACTAAAAACCAATTTAAACTGGGGAACAAAATATCCACTTACAGAGGGATTAATGGACACCATCCATTGGTACAAAAGCTTTTTTTCTAATAGCAAATAAACATTATTTTTACCATTGGCAAAAAATTATTTTCTTTAAAATAAAAATTTCCTGAACTTTTTAAAATAGATTATATATAAAATAGTTTAGGAAATTTTTATATATTTTATTTACTTTAAATTTAATAAAAAAGAAGCTGTGTACGCAGTTTATTTATCTGCCTTAAACCACAGCTCCTTTTTTAGGGGGTACACTAATAGGGGTGTTTTAAAATCTATACGTGAATATCGTAATAATATATTCTATCAGGTGTTATAACTTCTTTATACAATTTGCATCCTGGTAACCCTAAATGCCTTATTAAATCAATTGCCTTCCTAAGATATTCATATGGAAATTTAACCCCCAGATTACAAAGGTCTGTCATTAACTCCCGGGGCATATAAGTTATTTCACACTTTATACCTTCATCCTTCATTCTTCGCTCAAGTATAAAGGCATGTGACCTTAATTCTACACCTGCATAATAATATTCCATAAACTCACCCCAAATTTACTCTTCTATATACTCCCTTTTTTGATCCAATGGATTCCATTTTTGCTCTGGGAAGAATTTAGTAGGAAATGGTGTTTTCTTCTTATCAACAAATGTCTTACAGTTCTGAGAATGACTGATATTCTGCTCAGGAGGCACTGGACAATATCCATATGATGGTATTAATAATTGCACAACACATTCACATTTAACTACAAAGAATACCCCTACATCAAGGGTTAACATTCCTGTAGCCTGATTTAACATATCATTAAAAGCTTCTGCTAGTGCTTCTACCTTTATAATTGATCCTTCCCCTTCACTTCTCTTCTTTTTCTTAGAGCCATCCCAGAAGCTATCGCATGATTTTGCGGACCCTGACTGGGATATGCAGTTTGGACAGTAAATTTCATTAACTGTCAGATTGAAAGCAGCTTCATCAACCTGTTCTAGTTGCTCTGAACCGTCAGAATAGTGAATAGTGTACCTTAATTTAACAAATAACTTTAGCTTTTTATAACCTGGTTTTGTAAGTGAATCAGTTTTTGATATGACTTTAACTTCAACAATAGTAAAATCAGTTGCACCTTCAAAAGTAAATGATGGATGACATATATCCCCACCTTTTTTAAGAACAACCGTTCTGGTAATACAATCTCTCAATGCCACCTGGTCAAATACCTTTGGAACTTGTATACACACCAGCTCATTAGGTGGTGGAAAACAACTTGGATTCAAAATCTGACCAGCTTCAATTCTAGGACCACGTTCGCTAGACATAAAAAAACCTCCTTTTTACATAATACCTTAAAATATCTTCATACCTTCTGTAATTTATCCATTGCTTTATCTGTACTCATCATTGAGCTTTTCGGGTATATTCATCTACACTATTATTATATTAGGTATTATTAAAAAGGTTACACTTTTAGAGCCTTATAGAGAAAAAAATTGACATAAAAAACTTCTCTATAAATCTAAAGTCTCATTCATACTACCTGTCCTATATCCTCTTAAATCCAGCGTTGTATATGAAAATCCTATTTTATTAAATTTATCTGATATATCTTCCATTATTTCTTCATTTAAAAATTTTAATCTTTCATTTGGAGACACTTCAATTCGTGCTATATCACCATGATGCCTTACTCTTACCTGTCTAAAACCTAAATTTAATAAATACTCCTCTGCCTCATCTACCATTTTAAGTTTTTCAGCTGTAATTTTCTGACCATATGGAAATCTTGAAGAAAGGCACGCAAAAGAAGGTTTATTCCATGTTGGTAAATTCATTTCCCTTGATAATTCTCTTATATCATCTTTTTTAAATCCCGACATTTTTAACGGACTTAATACCTTTAGTTCTTCTATTGCTCTAAGTCCTGGCCTATAATCTGACAAATCATCAACATTTGAACCTTCTATAAGATATTTAATGTTTTCACGTCTTGCCACCTCAAACATTTTTGAAAAAGTTTCATACTTGCAAAAATAACATCTGTCAATGGTGTTATTGTAAACTTCTTCCTTTTCAAGTTCATTAGAATCTATTGTTATATGTTTTATTCCATATTTCTTTGTAAACTCCACAGTTTCCTGGTATTCCCTTTGGGGAAAAGTCAAAGATCTGGCTGTTATAGCAATAACATCATCCCCTAATACATCATGTGCAACCTTTAGCAAAAAAGTGCTGTCAACTCCACCTGAAAATGCTACTGCTACTCTTTCCATTTTTTTTAAAATTTCTTTTAAATTATTTAGTTTTTCCTTAATTTCCATCATTAACACCACACCCTCTGTCTTTATCAATTTCTACACTTTTTTTATTTAAAAGAGTTGCTGCTGCAACTGCTGTAAGAGGCACAGTTATCACTAAACCAATACTGCTTGATAAAGCTCTTACTATTTCACTTGCCACAACCTCCCAATTTATCATTTCAATAAATGAAACTTTATATGCCATAGTAAGTAATAAAAGAGGAATTGAAGCACTTGTATATGCTAAAATCAAAGTATTTGACATAGAACCTAATATGTCTCGTCCTACATTCATACCTGATTTTATTAAATCCTTTGTACTTATATCATCTCTTGCTGCTGCCACCTCAGTTAAAGAAGATGCTATTGAAATACCCACATCCATGATAGCCCCCATTGCACCTATTAAAATGCCAGCAAAAAGAAGCCCTTTAAAATTAAGTTTTATATCTAGTGGTGTAAATTGAAGCATTTGAGCCTCTTCACTTCCTAGTCCCGTCATGTTTGTAACGTAACCCATCAAAATAGCAATTACACCAGCTATAATAACTCCCCCTGCTGTGCCTATAATAGCAGCAAAGGATTTTTTATTAACACCACTTACCAATAAAAGAGTTATAACAATCACTCCTACACATATAGGTACAGAAACAATTATAGGATTGTATCCTTTTAAAAATAACGGAAGCATAATATAAATAACTGCAAAAAAAGTGATGGCAAGAGAAATTAGCGCTTTAAACCCTTTCATTCTGCCAACCACAAGCATCGACAATATAAAAGCTATAAGCAAATATAAAATATACTTGTCTCTAACTATTTCAGCAACATAAGCACTTTCTATAGTACCATCCATTCCCTCATTAATATATACAAAAACCTCTTGTCCTTTAGAAATTGTTATATTATATGCATCATTAAAACTGTTTAAAGAATTCTGAGCCTTTATAATTTCCCCTTTATGAGCACCCTCAAGTATTTTTACTTCTAACAATTGGGTTTTTACTTCTAAAATCCCTCCTGAATATTCCTTTTCCTCATTTTCCACCTCATGAGCACTTAAAACCACTGCCCGCAATTGTTTGGGCAGTTTGTCTTCTTCTTGCATTATTTCTCCAACTTCTTCTGCAAAAACAACAGAATTTATAAGAAAAAAAACAGTACAGAAAAACATTAAAAAAACAAAAACACATCCCCTTCTTTTCACAAAATTCAATCCTTTCCCCCATCCATAGGTTTTGTATTTTATCCTCCTAAACTTGTTATTTCTCTTTTTTCTGCTAACTATTAATCTAACTTATTATTTCACTAAGGTCAATGACTTTTTTTAGCTTTTAGAAATCAAATTTTCTCCAATGTAAAAAAAGCCAAATTTGGAGTTTTTGTATAATCTCCAAATTTGACTTTTAAAGTTTTGTCTGACTATTTCCTCGGCTCAACAATAAGCCTTATTGCGGTCTTCTCCTGCCCATCAATGTCAACCTCTGTAAAAGCTGGAATACATACTAACTCAATTCCGAGTGGGGCAACAAAACCTCTTGCTATGGCGATTGCTTTTATAGCTTGGTTTAATGCTCCTGCACCAACTGCTTGAATCTCAGCTGCTCCTTCTTCTTTGATGAATCCTGTTAATGCTCCTGCGATAGAGTTTGGACTAGATTTTGCTGAAACTTTTAAGATGCTCATGGTTCTTCTTACCCCCTTTTTTGGTATACGGATAATTATATATCCGCAAAACTCGTTGACAGTGAGTACATAATTTACTAAGTACATAATTTGATAGTATATATTAATATTCTACAAAAACTTTGAAAATCCTCTTTTTTCTATACTACACTTCTAAAACTTTAAAAATTCTCTCTATATTAGTGGTTTTACCCGTATTGTCATCTATTTCAAGATATACTGCGCTAAACTGTGCTTTTCCTTGTGCCACTTCAAATCTTACCGGCATATGTGTTATAAATTTATTAATAATTGTATCTTTCTTTACACCAATAACTCCTTCATAAGGTCCTGTCATTCCAACATCAGTAATATAGCCTGTTCCTAATGGCAATATTTTTTCATCAGCAGTTTGAACATGGGTATGAGTACCTAGAACACAACTAACTTTACCGTCTAAAAACCATCCAAGGGCATATTTTTCTGAAGTTGCCTCTGCATGCATATCTACAACAATAACTTTAACAAATTCTTTTAAATTGGCAATTTCTCTCTCTGCAGCTTTAAATGGACAATCTATACTATCCATATACACCCTTCCCATAAGATTAAGTAGTCCTACCTTACCTTTTATTATTGTAGAACCAGAGCCTGGAAGCTCTGATGGATAATTTGCTGGCCTTACCATACATTTGTCTGAAGAAATAAAATTTACAATCTCTTTTTTAGACCATGCATGATTTCCTAGTGTTATACCGTCAATACCAGCATTATATAATTCTTGGGCAACAACATATGTAATTCCGCTTCCTCCTGCAGCATTTTCTCCATTGGCAAGGAAAAAATCTATTTCCTTTTCTTTTTTTAGCCTTCTAATCATTTCTTTTGCTACTTTTCTGCCAGGATTCCCAAAAATATCTCCAATAAATAGTATGTTCAATGTACATCCTCCATTTCTACATTTAAACCACATTTCTTCCATGATTTTTTTACATATTCCTGAAAGTCTACATTATTTACACAAATTATTTTTAAAATTTTAGGTGGAGTAAACCTCCACCTAAAATTTATAATATAATACTTTTAATCATTTACTTAGCATACTCAATAAATCTGGTTTCTCTAATAACATTTACTTTTATTTGACCTGGGTAATCAAGTTCGCTCTCAATTTTCTTCACTATCTCTCTTGCAACTAAGGAGATTTCTGGGTCCGAAACTTCTTCTGGTTTAACCATTATTCGAATTTCTCTACCAGCTTGAATAGCAAAACACTTATCAACCGAGTCAAAAGAATTGGCTATTTCTTCTAATTTCTCCAGTCTCTTAATATAAGACTCCAATGTTTCTCTTCTTGCACCAGGCCTTGCTGCAGAAATTGAATCAGCAGCTTGTATTAAAACTGCTATCATACTAGTTGCATCTGTATCCCCGTGATGAGATGCAATGGCACTTATTATTTCTGGACCTTCCTTGTACTTCTTAGCTAAATCAGCTCCAATAGTTACATGGGAACCTTCAACTTCATGGTCCACAGCTTTACCTATATCATGGAGCAATCCAGCTCTCTTTGCCATGTTCACATCTCCTCCAAGCTCAGCAGCCATTATACCTGCCAAATGAGCTACTTCAATGGAGTGGGTTAATACATTCTGACCATAACTGGTCCTAAATTTAAGTTTTCCTAAAAGTTTAATTAATTCAGGATGCAAACCATGTACACCAGTTTCAAAAGTGGCATTTTCTCCTTCCTGCCTAATGGTATTTTCCACTTCTTTCTTAGCCTTTTCTACCATTTCTTCAATTCTTGCAGGATGTATCCTACCATCGAGAATGAGTTTTTCAAGGGCTATCCTTGCAACCTCTCTCTTTATTGGATCAAATCCAGACAATATAACCGCCTCTGGCGTATCGTCAATGATAAGATCAATTCCTGTCAATGTTTCTAAAGTTCTGATATTTCTACCTTCCCTACCTATAATTCTTCCCTTCATTTCATCATTTGGTAATGGAACAACAGAAACAGTAACTTCTGAAACGTGGTCTGCAGAACACTTTTGAATAGCCATGGCAATTATTTCTTTTGCCTTTGCATCAGCTTCATCTTTTGCCCTAACTTCAATGTCCTTAATAAGCATTGCCATTTCGTGTCTAACTTCACTTTCAACATTTTTTAAGAGGACATCTTTAGCTTCCTCAACTGAAAGTCCTGAAATTTTTTCCAACTCTTCAATTTGTCTTTTTTGAAGCTCAAGAGTCTTTTCTTCTAGTTCTTCAATTTCCTTAGTTTTCTTGCTTAAATGCTCTTCCTTTTGCTCTATAGTATCAAGCTTTCTGTCTAAGGTTTCTTCTTTTTGAACTAGACGCCTTTCTTGCCTTTGAAGATCGTTCCTTCTGTCTTTTATTTCTCTGTCAAGTTCAACTCTGCTTTTATGAACTTCTTCTTTAGCTTCAAGCAGTACTTCTCTTTTCTTAGCTTCAGCTATTTTTTCTGCTTCACTGATTATTTTTTTTGCTTCTTCTTCAGCACTGCCTATTTCAGCTTCTGCCTTTTTCCTCCTAAATTCAATTCCTCTTTTAAAACTTATTCCTGAAGCAATAATTGAAGCAATTACTGCAATTACTATGCCAATACCTAATCCAATATAAAAATTTATAGCACACACCTCCTTATTCAGTTTTCAATGGACAAGTTTATGTGTAAAAAAAAACTTACACATGCATACTTTTTCATTTTAAACTTTTTTAATTTTTATGTCAAGAATCAATTAGCTTGCATTCCTCATATTTTGCATCCTATCCTAAAATTACATTTGTACTTCATCTGTTTCCACTATACTTATGCCATCAATCATTTCAACTTTATACCATCTATCTGCCATTTCTCTTAAATGTTTATTATGAGTAACCATTATTACTTGTCTTTTGAACATCAATGCAACTTGTTTTAAAAATTCAGAAACCTGTACAATATATTCGTCACTAACATGCTTTGCAGGTTCATCTAAAATAACAGGCCCTTTTATTTCTTCATCGCTGCATTCTAGCATGGCAATTCTAATTGCCAAAGATATAATATCTATCACTCCTCCTCCTCTTGCATCCTGCGGCTTAGTCTTTATAACCTGCCCGGTATAATTGCTGATAACAAAAAATTCTGCCTCTGCTCTTCCTCTAACTTCATTAATTTCAATCCCAAACTCCAAATTAGTATCAAAAATAAATTGAAGGCAGTTTGTAACCAATGACTCTATCTGAACTCTAGCTTGCTCTCTTGCAAACTCTGAGACCCTGCCTAAAAGTATTCTGACCTTTTCTAAAAGTTCAAGATTGTCAATACATCTTTGGAGCGTCTTTTCCAGCTTTGAACGATGCTCTAATAATTGTTCTTTTCTTCCTTTTTGCTTAAAATAATAGTTTTTGTTTTCTTCATGTTCCTTTTTAATGTTTTTAAGTTGGTTTTTGTATATTAAAATACTGTCTTTTAGCAATGCTTAATTACCCTCTTTCTGAAATTTGGCAGCCTTTACGGTATTTTCCATAAGCATAGCAATGGTCATAGGCCCAACCCCTCCTGGAACCGGGGTTATTGCTGATGCAACTTTACTTGCTGTTTCAAATTCCACATCGCCTACAAGTTTTCTGTCCTCTAATCTATTTATACCCACGTCTATTACAATTGCACCAGGTTTTATAGAACTTCCTTTTACAAATTCAGGTATGCCCACAGCCGCAACTATAATATCGGCATTTTTTATCTTTTCCTCAATATTTACAGTTTTTGAATGACATATTGTAACTGTTCCATTTTGAGACAATAAAAGTATTGCCATAGGTTTGCCAACAATATTACTTCTTCCAATGACTACACATTCTTTCCCTGTAATGTCAATTCCACTTTCTTTTATTAATTCCATAACACCTGCTGGAGTACAAGGTAAAAATACTGGATTTCCCGTCATAAGTTTTCCTACGTTTACTGGGTGAAAAGCATCCACATCTTTTTTAGGATCAATTGAATTAATTACTTTATCTTCATCAATTTGCTCAGGCAATGGCAGTTGTACCAATATTCCATTCACCTTATCGTCATCATTTAATTTATGTATTAATTCAATTAACTCCTTCTCGTTAGTATCTTCATCTAATGCATATTCAAAAGATTGTATTCCAATCTCTTCACATGCCTTCTTTTTTGAATTAACATACACCCTAGACGCTGGATCATTCCCAACAATTATTACAGCTAATCCTGGAAATATTCCTTTTTCCTTAAGTACCCCTACTTCTGATTTTAACTCACTTTTTATTCTTATTGCCAAATCTTTTCCATTTAATACTTTACAACCCATTTTTCCTACTCCTCTTATACTTTTTTAATAACCCTTAAGCCTTCATTTCATTTTATTTCATTCAAGTTATATTGTCAATTTTACTTTATTTGTCACTTCTCATTTCAAGTTCCTGAAGCTGAAGCTTGGTAATTAAAACCTGCCTTGGTTTACTGCCTTCAAAGCCTCCTACAATTCCTCTCTCCTCCATCTGGTCCACAATTCTGGCTGCCCTTGCATATCCCACTTTAAATTTTCTCTGTATCATAGATACAGAAGCCTGCCCTGCGTCAACAACAAGTTCTATTGCCTGTGGCAATAATTCATCAGCATCTTCGGAAACTTTGTCCATTACCTCCCTTTCAGTGTTGATTTCCTCTATTATATCCTCATCATATTCTGCATTACATTGAAATTTAATATACTCCACAACCCTTTCAACTTCCTTGTCAGAGACAAAAGCCCCTTTAACTCTAACAGGTTTTGGTGAACCAACTGGATAAAAAAGCATATCCCCTTTTCCAAGGAGTTTTTCAGCACCAGCCATATCAATTATAGTTCTTGAATCTACCTGAGAACTAACAGCAAAGGCTATTCTAGATGGTATATTTGCCTTTATAACACCTGTTATTACGTTTACTGACGGTCTTTGTGTGGCAATTACAAGATGCATCCCGGCAGCACGTGCCATTTGAGCCAGCCTGCATATTGCATCTTCCACATCATTTGGTGCAACCATCATCAAATCTGCAAGCTCATCTATAATTATTACTATCTGTGGCAGGGTTTCTTCACCTTCATTGGTATTTGCCACAGCATTATACCCTTTAATATCTCTCACACCTTTTTGGGCAAAAAGCTTATACCTTTCTTCCATCTCTTGAACAGCCCAATTTAATGCCCCAGCTGCTTTTTTAGGGTCTGTAACAACAGGTATTAAAAGATGTGGAATTCCATTATATATCCCTAACTCCACCACTTTAGGGTCAACCATCAAAAGTTTTACTTCATTTGGAGATGATTTATATAAAAGACTTATAATAAGACTGTTAATGCAAACACTCTTTCCTGAACCTGTAGCGCCAGCTATTAATAAATGAGGCATTTTTGCTATGTCTGCCACAGTGTTTTGACCTGTAATGTCCTTTCCCAATGCAAAAGCAAGATTAGAAGGGAAATTTTTAAATTCTTTAGACTCTATAACCTCTCTTAAAAATACCGGTGTTACTTCCTTGTTTGGCACTTCAATTCCAATGGCAGCCTTCCCTGGAATAGGAGCCTCTATCCTCACTCCTGAAGCTGCAAGATTTAAACATATATCGTCAGACAATCCCACTATTTTGCTCACCTTCACACCTGCACTAGGCTGCAGTTCATATCTTGTAACAGCAGGTCCCACACTTACATTTAACACTTTTGCATCCACACCAAAGCTCTTTAGCGTCTCTTCAAGTTTTTTTGCTCCCTTTAATGCAGATTTTCTGTAATCTAAAGCATTATTATTTATTCCGGAACTATCATCTAAAAGACTTATATCAGGATGTTTATAATCAATATTGGTTTTAATTTTTGATTGTATCTCTTTATTAACACTATCAGCTATTTCCTCTACTGCCTCTGAAGAATTCTCATTTTTCTTAATATCTTTTACTATAAAATCCACTTCTTCATTTTCAACATCTACTTTTTCTAATATCTGTTCTTTCTCTATACCAGCAACATTAGAAGCATCATTATTTTGTTTTACTTTTTTATCCTTTTCTTTAATTGCATTAAAATCAATTACTTTAGGTAGTTTTTGCCCGTTCATAACAATATCAGGCTCATTATAATCTTCAATAAGCTCATCTTTTATTTCTTTATCACTTAATTTGAATTTGTTTTCTAATTTATCAAACAACCCTAATATACCATTTTTAATTTTAACTATAACTCCTGCAATGGATACATTTGTAATAAGAATAATGTCTATTATAGCCGCTGAAGTAAGAATAATTATTGTTCCTAGCCCTTTAAACATTAAAAGAAAAGGAATGCTTATAAGTCCTCCTAATACTCCTCCACCAGATAAATCTTTTCCATCTGTATAAAACTTTTTTATGCTGGAAACTACACTCTTTCCAACAAAAGCATCCTCTTTATAAAAACCTGCTTGCACTAATGCAGATAATATTAGTATAAGTACAAAAATATACACTATCTTTAAATTTAAGTCAGGACTATTTTTCTTAAAAATAACCAAAACCGAATAAACTATTATTAAAGGAGGTATAAAAAAACCTGGTGCCCCCATAAATCCTAAAGTAATGCTTTTTATATAAGAACCAAAAGGTCCCATTGAGTTTTCAAAAAAAATACTTGAAAATATTATAAGACCCGTTGCTAACATTAATATACCTATTATTTCATTATTATATTTCTTTATCCCGCTTTTCTTTTGCTGTTTTTTTTTCTTTCGTACCTTTTTTGATTTCACTTAATGCACCTCCGGAAAATAATTCACCAAGCCACCTTTTAGATTATTAATTTCGTCATATTTAGATTATCAATTTAACCACCAAAAAACAAGAAAAAACCTAAGTTTTTTCTTGCCTTTTTAATCATTTAAAAATATATTGTTTTAAAACTAGCAAAAGCTACAAGCTAATTACATAGAAATTGCACTAGCTATAGTTTTAATATCTGAATAGAAAAAGCCAACAAAAAACATACCACATGCAATGGAAAAAACAAAAATCAGAACCCCCAACCAGGCATAGGAAGGAGTACTAGCTATCCTTTTACCTTTATAACAATTTAATTCTTTTGCCAATGCCACCTGTTCGCTATATGTCTTAAGCCCTCTTCTCTTCATCTCTTCAAACAGATTCACATTTGGATCCACATTAGTTGAGCGTATAACCTTTCTTTTTTTCTTCTGCATAACAATTGTATCTGCGGCTATATCGTGTACTGCCTGCTTGTTTGCTGTAAATATGGATAGAATAAAAAACAACACTGGCACTATCTGGGTTAAAGTAGCTACAATTTTAATGCAAGATCTTATTAATGCATCAAAAACAGTGCTCTTTTTACAGGAAATAACTTGAATCTTTAGAATTAGCTTCCCAGGCGTGCTTGATAAATTTGAAGATAAAAAAATCACTTCATACAATAAATACAATAAACCAAAAGTCAGATAAATCAAAGCTAAATCATTGGGGTTTCTTTCTATAACCCCTTTAATTGGTATGTCCTTCCCTAATGCATGTAAAATAACTAAAAGTCCTGCATAAATGCCTGTTACAATAATGATGTCAAAAAGATATGCCCAGATTCTTTTGGACAGTTTACTTACCTCCATAATATTCCTCCTTGCCCCTAAAAATATATATAAATAAATTTATTTATTGACACCTTATATCTTCTATACTGATAATTATATTTTATCAGATATCCTTTAAAGTTGTCCATTGTTTTTAGCTAGATTAGTTTTGAAACTATTATGGAGAATTTTTTTGCTATTATATCTGTTATATATATAATACCACAATTTTTTAAATGTTTTCAATTAACTTTGTATACCTTGTTTTTCCATGTGTTTTGCTTGTCTTTTAAAAAATCATATATATAGCCTGATACATAAAAAGAGCTGCTTAAAAAGAAGTTTTTTTACTACTTTTAAGCAGCTCAGACAAAATCATACTTGTGTTACTGTTTTTTTACCAATTCAACAGTTTCCCTTGCAATAGCAAGTTCCTCATTTGTTGGTATTATAAGTGTTCTTACTTTTGCGTCTTCAGCACTTATATCTACTTCTTCTCCTCTAGTTTTATTTTTTTCTTGATCTATTTTAATTCCTAAAAAGTCCATGTCAGTTAATACTTCTCTTCTTACATAGTCATTATTTTCACCAATACCTGCAGTAAATACCACAGCATCAACACCGTTCATGATAGCTATATAATCTCCAATAAAACGTTTTACTCTATAGCAAAATATATCCAATGCAAGTTTTGCCCTGTCATTTCCAGATTCAGCCGCTTCCTGTATATCTCTAAAATCACTGCTTACTCCTGAAACTCCAAGAACTCCTGATTTCTTATTTAAAAAGTCGCTTATATCTTTAACTGTCATCTTTTCCTTTTCCATTAAAAATGATATTACTGCCGGGTCAATGGTACCACTTCGTGTTCCCATACACAAACCTTGAAGTGGAGTAAATCCCATAGAAGTTTCAATTGATTTTCCATATTTAACAGCACAAATACTAGCACCATTACCTAAATGGCATGAAACAATCTTTAGCTCTTCTATTGGCTTATTTAACATTTTAGCAGCTCTTTCTGACACATATTTATGAGATGTTCCGTGGAATCCATATCTTCTCAAACCATATTTTTCATATATTTCATATGGAAGAGCATAAATATAAGCATGTCTTGGCATTGTTTGATGAAATGCTGTATCAAAAACTGCCACCATAGGAACATCAGGCATTATTTGCCTGCACGCATCTATTCCTATAATGTTTGAAGGATTATGAAGGGGAGCAAGCTCAGAACATTTTTCTATTGCTTCCTTTACTTCATCATCAATTATTACAGATTTATAAAACCTTTCGCCCCCATGTACAACACGATGGCCTACAGCTGATATCTCTTTCATATCTTTAATTACACCAATTTCATCATCAGTTAGTGCACTAATAACTTCTTTTATAGCTAATTTATGATTGTATAAATCTTTTTCAATAACAACAGTATTTCCTCCTATTTTGGAGTGTTTTAAAAAAGATTGTTCAAGACCGATCCTGTCACATACTCCTTTTGCAAGTACACTTTCATTAGTCATATCAATAAATTGATATTTTAGTGATGAACTTCCTGAGTTAATAACTAATACTTTCATTAAAACCTAACCCCTCTCTGTATAATTTTGTTATTAATATTATTTTACATATTTTAAATTTTAAACTCTGCATTGCTTTAATATAAAGCTCATTAACTAATGTTAAGGTGGAGCTTATTCTCTAAGTTCCACCTTAACCTAAAACCCTTAATTATAAGTATTTAACCCTGTGCCTGAATAGCTGTAATTGCTACCACACCAACAATGTCTTCTGCACTGCAGCCTCTTGACAAGTCATTTACCGGCTTTGCAATTCCCTGTGTAATAGGTCCATAAGCCTCTGCTTTTGCCAATCTCTCTGTCAGCTTATATGCAATATTCCCACAGTTTAAATCAGGGAAAATCAATACATTAGCCTTTCCTGCCACATTACTTTCTGGTGCTTTTGTTTTTGCTATAGCTGGCACTAATGCCGCATCTCCTTGTAATTCGCCATCAATAGCAACATCTGGTGCTTTTTCTTTTGCAAGTTTCGTTGCAGTAATTACTTTTTCAGTTAACTCACTTTTAGCACTGCCATAACTGGAATAAGAAAGCATTGCAACTTTAGGTTCTTCTTGTACTAGAGTTTTAAAAGATTTGGCTGAAGCTATTGCAATTTCTGACAATTGTTCTGCATCTGGGTTTTCCACCAATCCGCAATCTGCATAAATAAAAGTTCCGTCTTTTCCATACTCACAATCTGGTACTACCATTACAAAAAATGCTGAAACTAGTTTTGTTCCTGGTGCAGTTTTTAGTATTTGAAGTGCAGGTCTTAGGGTATCCGCTGTTGAGTTAGCAGCTCCTGCCACCATCCCATCTGCATCTCCATTTTTTACCATCATCACCCCAAAATAAAGAGGATTTTTCATAATTTCAGAAGCTTGTTCTAAAGAAATGCCTTTAGATTTTCTCAGCTCATAAAAAATCCTTGAATACTCCTCCGTCTTATCAGACTTTAGCGGGTCTTCTATCTTTATACCTGAAAGGTCCAGACCCTTTGCCAATTTTAGAATCTCATCTTCATCACCTACAAGTACAACATTGGCAACTTGCTGCTCCTTAATCATAAATGCAGCTTTTATAACTCTTTCGTCTGTGCCCTCAGGTAATACAATAGTTTTTACATCTGATTTTGCACGTTCAATTAGTCTTTCAATAAAATTCATAAACTCTACCCCTTTCAAAATAAACAAACGACCTTATTAATTATAATATAAAATGTTTATTGTATACAAGATTGAGTATTTGATTACTGCTATAATAAAATTCATTTGAATTAAAATATTGCCAATTTTTAAGGTTTTTCGCGTGTTTAGTGCTGTCTTGTTATAATATCCTCTATTTCCTTTAACTGCTTTTCTATGTCTGTTTTTGTTAAATTGCTCAAAAAAGACAAATTAAAATTATTAGCTTTTTTCATGTAATCTAGAGCTTCATCTAGCTTTCCAAGCTTTTTTAATAAAAGACTGTAATTATAAAAGGCTTCTGGAAACTGAGGATTTAAATTCATCAATTCTTTATATATTTCTTTTGATTTAGAAAGCTCCCCTGTCAAATAGTAGGCATTTCCTAAATTATCAAGTATAATGGGGTCAGAATCATTGTAATCATATGCTTCTTTGTTAAATTCAACAGCTTTTTCTAAATCTCCTTTTAATATATAAAGGTAACCTAAACTGCCGTAGACAACTGTACTTGTATACTCAGATAAAACTTCTTCTAACAGATTAATTGCACTATCTAGTTCACCTTTTTTCCATAAAACCAGGGCATAGTTGGATTTTGCCTTTATTTTACTATCTTCATCCATGTCAGAATCAATCATTTCTTCGAATACTTGGGAAGACTTTTTAATGTCACCTGCTTTTAGCAATAAATAACCATAAGTTATTTTTGGCCTTGTGTTTTGAGTAGCCTTTGATGCTTTTTCAAATAAACTAATTGCTTTTTCCATATCACCTTTTTTATATGCTTTAGTTGCAAAAACTTCATAAAAAATATATCTGTTTGAAAAAAGCATATACACAATAAATACACCTAAAACTACCTTCCCAAGAGTGGGATTATATAAAAATGAGAAAAAAACCACTGCCAAAGAAGCAACTATTTTAATTGGAAATTTCTTTTTCATTACTACCAAACCTTTCATTAACATTTTATTCTAATTCTTTTTTTAAAATTTCATTTACAATTTTAGGGTCTGCCTTTCCTTTTGTCTCTTTCATAACTTGTCCTACCAAAAATCCAAAGGCTTTCCTTTTTCCATTTTTATAATCTTCAACAGATTTAACATTTTTCTTTAAAACTTCAGAAACAATATTAAGTATTTCTTCCTGGTCATTTATTACTTTAAGTCCTTTTTCTTCTACTATGGTTTCAGGGTTTTTTCCACTGTTAAACATTTCTTCAAAAACTGTTTTTCCAATTGTCCCGCTTATTACCCCTTTATCAATTAGTGTTATAAGCTCTGCAAGATACTCTGCCGTAAAAGGTATTTCTTGAACTTCCATTTGCTTTTCATTCAAAACCCTTAAAACTTCCCCCATTACCCAGTTACTTGCTGCTTTTGCATTGTTGCTTTTTATAGCTGTTTCTTCAAAAAAATCTGCTAGCATCTTTGAACTGGTGAGAATGGATGCATCATATTCAGGAAGTGAAAAATCATTAATATATCTCTTTTTCCTATCCCTTGGAAGTTCAGGAAGAGTATTTTTTATTTCTTCCCTCCATTTTTCATCAACTTCAACAGGCAATAAATCAGGTTCAGGAAAAAATCTATAATCACGGGCTTCCTCCTTACTTCTCATTGAATAGCTCATATTCTTTCCCTCATCCCAGCGCCTGGTCTCCTGTACAATAACTCTGCCAGCTTCAATTTCTTCAATCTGACGTGCCGCTTCCCCTTCAATGGCTCTTACAACGGCTCTAAATGAACTTAAGTTTTTCATTTCAGTTCTTGTACCAAGTTTATTTTCACCTTTCTTTCTTACAGAAAGATTTACATCTGCTCTAAATGAACCCTCCTGCATTTTGCAATCAGATACATTGATGTATTCAAGTATGGCTTTTAAGCTCTCCAAATAGGCTTTTACTTCTTCAGCTGAACGCATATCTGGTTCTGACACAATTTCTATTAAAGGAACCCCACTTCTATTATAGTCTATGAAAGATGCTTCACCTTTATCGTCGTGGATAAGTTTTCCTGCATCTTCTTCAATATGTATCCTAGTAATACCTATTCTTTTTTCTGTACCATTTACATCTATATCAATATATCCATCATAGCAAAGGGGTATATCGTATTGGGATATTTGATAAGCCTTTGGAAGATCCGGATAAAAATAATTTTTTCTATCCATCTTGCTGTATTCAGAGATACTGCAGTTTGTAGCCAAACCAGCCCGAACTGCATATTCCACTACTTTTTTATTTAAAACTGGAAGAGTGCCAGGCATACCTATACAAATTGGACAAATGTGGGTATTAACATCTCCTCCAAACTCTGTTGTACAAGAACAAAATATTTTAGATTTTGTTGAAAGTTCTGCATGAACTTCAAGACCTATAATAACCTCATACTCCATATAGTTTTCACCTCAAATCCTGGCCCTTCTTTTATGAAAATCAGTATTTTGCTCAAAAGTATATGCAAGCTTTAGTAAATTGCTTTCCCTAAAAGGTTTCCCAACAAGCTGCAATCCTATAGGAAGACCATTCTTATCCATCCCGCAGGGTATGGACATACTAGGAAGTCCTGCAATATTTGCCGAAACAGTATACATATCATCTATATTAATAATAGACTCTTTTGGCTTTTCACCTGTTTTATAAGCAGTTCTTGGTACCGTAGGCCCTATTATAGCATCATATTTATTAAAGGCTTTTATAAAAGCTTCGTTTATAAGTGTTCTCACTTTAAGTGCCTTTTTGTAATATTTGTCATAATAGCCGGAACTTAATACAAAAGTACCAAGAATAATTCTCTTTTTAACTTCTTTTCCAAAGCCTTCACTTCGGCTTTTTATATATAAATCCAAAAGGTCCCTATACTCTTTTGCCCTATATCCATATTTTACTCCATCATACCTGGCAAGATTGGAACTTGCTTCTGCCGAAGAAATAATATAATATGCTAAAGCCGCGTATTTAGCAATAGGAAGAGAAAATTCCTCACACTTAGCACCAAGGTTTGTTAAAATTTTAACTGCATTTAAAACAGCATTTTTTACTTCAGGCTCAACTTCTTGTGTAATATATTCCTTTGGTATTCCAATTACCATTCCCTTAATATCGTCTACTAAAGCACTGGTATAGTCTGTATACCCCACTTTGATAGATGTAGAATCTCTTTTATCATGCCCTTGTATTGCATTTAAAACCAAAGCACAATCAGTTACATCTTTAGTTATAGGTCCTATTTGTTCTAATGAAGATGCTGAGGCAATTAAGCCATAACGGGAAACTAGACCGTATGTAGGTTTTAATGCTACCACACCACAAAATGAAGCAGGCTGTCTTATTGAACCTCCTGTGTCAGAAGCTAAAGCAAAGCCTGTCAAGCCCGCTGCCACTGCTGCCCCTCCACCATTTGAACCTCCTGCCACCCTGTCAGTATTCCAGGGGTTTTTGCATGGTTTGTAATAGGAGTTCTCTGTTAAGCTTCCCATTGAAAACTCGTCCATATTAAGCTTTCCTATTAAAACTACATCTTCTGAAAGAAGGCTATCATATACAGTTGCACTATATGGCGGTATAAAATTTTCCAGCATTTTAGAGGCACAGGTTGTCTTTATTCCTTTTGTGCATATATTATCTGCTAAAGCCATTGGAATACCTGCAAGAGGTGAATTAGCATTTTTTTTATTAATTTTATCTTGAATTTTTTCAGATTGTTTAATTGCATCTTCTTCTAATACCGTTATATAACTTGCAATTTTTTCATCAGCTTTTTTAATTCTATCAATTACAGTTTTAGTTAATTCCACCACACCAATTTTTTTGTTTTTAATTAAATCACTTAACTGGTGCACTGTAAGGTCACATAACTCCACCACGTATCCTCCTGGCTATTCAAGAATTTTAGGAACTTTAAAGCATCCATCTTCTTTTTTTGATGTGTTTTTCAACATTTTTTCTCTATTAAAAGAATTTTCCACCTCATCTTCTCTAAACACATTTTTTAATGGTATTATGTGCTCAGTAGCTTTAACATATAAAGTGTCCAACTCACCTAATTTATCAAAATGTGAAATAACTTTTTCCATTTCAAAAACCAGTTCTTCTTTTTCATTATCTGTAAGATCAAGCCTTGCAAGCTCTGCAATATGCTCTATAGTATCTTTTGTAAGCTTCAACTTTACTCCCTCCTACTCCACCCCTATTATATAAAACCACATACCTAACGTCAATGATTGTTCCACAACTGACGGTTTAATAATAACCAAAATAAAAAAAGCTAAAATATCTATAATAAACTATAAATCCTTGTAATTATAAAATATCTTACCGCCATTGTCATCTTCCATCCATATATATAACCTTTCATTTACCCAGTCTACCATAGGCTCTGGAATATTATCTGCATAGTTTTTATCATTTGTATAATAATAGACATTCTTATTTTCATTAATAGCAGCATATATATGCTNATCAGATATAATGTAGAAACATTTGCCGCTATAACCTCTTAAATAGGCTTCCCCCGCCTTCACTTCTTTATCGTTCCAAATCAATTTTGAATAAAACACAGTTGATGTGTACGTAATAAAGTCATCATATCTATCTCCCACCAGCTTTTTAAACAACTCATCCTGCTCTTTAGTATCTACAATGCCAACATCTAATGCTGTAGGCATTTTAATCTCTATTTCACCCTTTACATAATGTGAGTCAAAAAATACTCCCATCCCACAAAAAAAACTATAGTCATTAGAATTTAAATGTAATAAGTCATTTTCCACACTAAACTCAAATACTATATCTTCTTTCTCTCCAATATTAATATCATTTTCATATACAGTTTTTGCAACATTATTTTCAATAAAAGCAAAGCTGTTCAAAAGCCCGGAGTTTGCACCGTTAAAAGCAGACAGTTCATAATAGATTAGATCATCAAATAATGCTTTTACATTTGCTTTAGAACCAGTAAAAAACCCGGATGATTTTCCAGTCCAAGTACCTTCATATTTTATAGCATCTGAACTAGGTTTTTGGGGTGGAGTAATATCTGTGCCTTCTCTTGTAAGATGCATTGGATAAATAACATCATCCTTTATCCAGCATCCTTGTATGTAGTCATCTGTCCTGAAGATACCTATAATATCTCCTCCGTCATCTGTCTCTTCCCAAAGTTCAAACGTTCTAAAACCCTTTATTGCAGTAATACTATTAAAATAACCTTTAAGCTCTATATTAGTTTTATACCCATCATGATAGACACCTGAAATCCTATCTTCTGAAATATCAAACTTTGCATATATCTTTTTATTACCTATAAAACCAACAAACCAATCATCAGTAATATTTTCATTATTTATATCTGTTACCTGCTCTTTGACACTGTCTGTTGTCTGTTCTTTGACACTGTCTGTTTCCTGCTGCTCTTTGATACTATCTGTTAGCTGCTTTTTAACACTGTTTTTTAGAGTGTCAGTTGTCACACTTTCAGTTGATGCAGGGTCTATAAAATTATTTGCTTGTTTTTTTGAGTCTGTCTCTTTTTCCTTTTGTGGCAGATTTGTAAAATCATTTCCCTTGTTTGATTCCTCTAACCTGCAGCCAGTCAATGTTAAAGCAAAAGCAATTAATACCAAAACAATTATCTTTTTCATACATATATCTCCCCTTGTCCCATCAGTTATTTTTAAGTATTATCTAATTAATTCTCAATCATCCTCCACCCCTATTATATAAAACCACATATCTANCGTCAATGATTGTTCCACAAAGGTATTTCCACAATCACCTTAAACAAGTCCCCGTCTATTTCTATATCAAATTTTCCTTTCTGTACATAAGTCAAGCTCTTAGCAATGGAAAGGCCAAGTCCTGATCCTTCTGTTGTCCTGGATTCATCCCCTCTTACAAACCTTTCTGTCAACTGCTCTGCCGATATATCAAGAGGAAGTGCCGATATGTTTTTTACTGTCAATATTCCATCTGTCTGGCTTTTTGATATATTTATATATACCCTCGAACCCTTCATGGAATATTTCAATACATTGGACATAAGGTTTTCCATTATCCGCCACATATGCTTCCCGTCAGCTAGTACAAATATGTTTCTGTCAGCAGCGTTAATGCGGATATCAAGAGCCGCTTTTTCTGATTTTTCCTGGAATTCCCCATAAACTTGCATAACAAGCTCATATAAATTTACTTTTTCTAAATTTACCAGAATGTTTCCGCTGGAGGCTTTGCTTGCTTCCACTAAATCTTCAATGAGAACTTTTAGCCGTGCGGATTTTTCCTCAAGAACAGCTATATACTCTTTTGCCTTTTCATTTCCTAACTCTTCCCCTTTCAATAAATCAACATAGTTTATTATAGAGGTCAGCGGCGTCTTTAAGTCATGTGTTACATTGGTAATTAATTCAGTTTTCATCCGTTCCCCCTTTATTGCTTCATCCACAGCCTTTTTCAATCCTCCCTGGATATTGTAGATGTTTTCGGCAAAAGCCGCAAAGGCAAGAGACATATTATTTGTATCTATCTTATAGTCCAGATTTCCCTCGGATATTTGTTTGGTGCCCTCCATAATCACCGAAATAGCTTTCAGTCCTCTGGCAGTAATAAAGACAGCTGCCAGATTAACAATAGCCAGTATAGCAACTGTAAATAAAAATATTTCTTCTCCGTTGTATTCATCAGCATTAAATCCTGCAACAAAAGCGAAAACAATATTTATAAAGGCATAAAGAGGAAGGAAGAAAAGTATCCATACCCTGAAAATCTTACCGTTAAAAGAAAGCTTGATAAATTTTTTAATCTTCTTTAATGCATTTAAAAATAAAATGTTCTTTTGTATTTTCCCGGCTCTTTTTTGTCTTATTAATGACAATACGTAGTTTAGCAGAGTAAAGAAAACCGTACTTAATAAAATTATAATGGTAAATATACTTATTATACTACGATAATATAAACCATCTCTTATTATTCTTAATATAAAATTTAATGCACATGCCAATATTATGAATGCAGTCAAAGTATGTACATCTGCGTACATCCTGTCTATAAAACTTAAGGAGATTTTCTCTTTCTTTTCACTTTTCCCGGCAGAATAACAAAGATATACCAACGCTCCTATTAGAAGGATAAAATTTAATACCATAAAAATAATTGTAAATACCAATATTACTTTAGTTCTTTTGTAGTAAATATAGTCATCATAAAATCCGTCTCCCGGTTTTAATGGTTTTAAAACTGCGGCATGAACCTCATATGGTGTTCCCTTTATTTTTTTCCCTATTCTACCGAGATGATACTGCACAACTGTATGATAATTTACCCCCCTTTGATTTATATACACATATTCTTGTTGTTTTTTTATAAATTCAACTGGTTTTTCTTCCTTTACATTTGTTATAATTTCTCCCGTTTCAGCATTCTCAATATAATATACAAAATTTAAATTGTTAGAAATAATTCTTGTAGCATTATGGAAAGAAGCTATTTTTTCATCAATAGTGCCATCCTCTTCTATGGTATGCAAATCCCAAATTTCTTTCTCATTTTTTGCACTTTTAAGCCAAATGTGGTAGTCTACAATACTTGTAACATGAGCTGTAAAATTAGATATATAATCAGAACTACTGTAATAGCTTTTACATGTTATAATCTGTTCATTCTCTATAATGAAAAAAACACTTCCACATATGCTGACAAAACATAGCCATGCCATAATAACCCCAATTACCTTACTAATTTTTGAATATTTAATATTTTTCAATTTTATACCCAATTCCCCACACCACCTTTAAATATTTTGGTTCTTTTGGATTAATCTCAATTTTTTCCCGAATACGTCGGATGTGTACAGCAACTGTATTTTCCGCTGAATATGAAGGCTCATTCCACACATTTTCATAAATTTCATCAATGGAAAACACTTTCCCCATATTCTCCATGAGAAATAAAACAATACCATATTCCGTTGCCGTCAACCGTACCACTTCCCCGTCAACTTTCAACCCCTTTGCCTCCACGTCAAGCTCTAAACCTCCGGTTTTTAATATCCCTCTTCTTTCTTCTGCTCCTCCCAGCAAAGTATACCGCCTTAGCTGGGATTTTACCCTTGCAATAAGCTCTAACGGATTAAAAGGCTTAGTTACATAATCGTCGGCACCAAAATTAAGCCCTATAATCTTGTCTGTATCCTCCGACTTTGCAGACAATATTATTATGGGTATATTCAGCTCTTTGCGTACCTTTACCGTTGCAGTAAGTCCGTCTAGTTCAGGCATCATCACATCCATTATGACCAGATGGATTTTCTCCTGTTCTAAAACTTTAAGTGCCTGTTTTCCCGTATATGCCTTAAAAACATTATAATTTTCCTGCCTTAAATAAATTTCCAGTGCATTAACTATCGCCTTGTCATCATCGCACACTAAAATATTATATTTATCCATTATTTAAACCTCCTGTACTATTTTAAAAAATATACATTCCAAATCACCTGCCTTTTTTCTTATAGTATATCAGGCAGATTTTACAAAACACTTAATAAAATTCTTAAGATTTTCTTAAAAATTAAAAGACACTGAAATTATACCTCTTTTCAGTGGGTTTTTAAATTCCCTTGTAACTCACTTATTTTTAAACCAGGAATTGAATAACTAAAAAAACGACAAATTATTTTAATATTTTTCAAAATTTTTTACCCCAAATCTATTAAAATGTTGTATACTATTATACAGAAAGATATCATCCTTTTACCTAATGTTTTCCAACGTATTATTACAGGATGTTATCTTCTTTCTAATTTGCTAGCTTTATGTTCCTTAGCACCTATAAGATTGGTTGAGGAATAAGAAGGAGGTAATATTCTAGCATATGGTTTTAAAAGAATATGAGCCAATCATTGAAGACACTATTGAACAATTGTGTAATAATTCACGTTTTCTACAAACAACTAAATATATGCAGCACGGAAAAACAAGCGTATATGAACACTGTATCAAAGTAGCATATATGAGCTGTCGGATTGCATCTCGCCTCCGTCTTAATGTGGATTTTCCATTGCTAATAAGGGGTGCTTTGCTTCATGATTACTTTTTATACGATTGGCATGACAAAAATAANGGACATCGCCTGCATGGATTTTTTCATCCAAGAAAATCCTTACAAAATGCTCATGAGGATTTTGAACTAACACCAAAAGAGGAAAATATCATCCTAAGACACATGTTTCCGCTAACACCCATACCACCATATTATTTAGAAAGCTGGATTGTATGCATTGCTGATAAATTATGTGCTTTAAATGAAACATTACAAATAAATGTTATACAACAAAAAATGCGTAAAAAAATATCAAGCAGGAGGATATCAGTATAGTTTTTAGTAGACATTTATATAAAAATATAAAAAGAAAGGAAGTATAAAGATGGCTTGGGATCTAATTTTATATTTTTCAATATATTCATTCCTTGGGTGGGTAATGGAAACAACTTATGCTAGCATAATTCAAAGAAAATTTATTAACAGGGGGTTTTTGAATGGTCCTTTTACACCAATTTATGGTTTTGGTGCAGTATTGATTATCCAATCTTTAAAGTGGATTGAAAACATTTATGGAAATAATTACACCTCAGTATTAATGTGTATAATTATATCTACTTTGTTGGTTACTCTTTTAGAATTTATCACAGGATTTACATTAGAGAAAATGTTTAACTCAAAATGGTGGGATTACAGCGATTATGCTATGAATATAATGGGATATATTTGTTTGAAATATTCCCTTTTATGGGGAATACTGGCGTTCTTTCTGATAAAAATAGTACATCCTATTATTGTACAATTTACTTATCCAGTGCCTGTATTGGCTAAAATAATTATTTCATCTTTATTGATTATCCACTTTCTTTTTGATACTTTAAAATCAATAGCTGGCATGCTGGACTTAAGAAAAGCAATTGTAAACTACTCTGATTTATCTGTCAATAAATACAAAGAAATAATAATAAAATATAAAAGATTTTTCCTTGCATTCCCACGTCTGCTATTTTTAAATGCAGGTATTTTAAATAGGGATGTAAGGGGCATTTTAAACGAAAGAATCANCATCTTAAATGATAGAATTAATAAAATAAAAGTTGAAATTAAAAGCAGATTTCAAACTTAAAATGATAATAATTAATTCTCAATCATTTGTTTAAACTCATTTTCATCAATTATTTTTATTCCAAGTTCTTTTGCCTTTTTAAGTTTACTGCCTGCTTCTTCTCCTGCTAAAACATAATCTGTTTTTTTAGAAACACTACCAGAAACTTTTCCGCCAAAATTCCTTATTATTTCTGCTGCCTCATTTCTCTTTAGATTTTCTAAAGTTCCGGTTAAAACAAAAGTAAGACCTTGGAACTTATTATCACTTGTTTTTTCTTTGCTCTTGCTCTTTAAATTCACACCTGCATTTTTTAGCTTATTTATTGTATCTTCAGTTTGATCCTGTTTAAAGAAAATAACAAGACTTTCCGCCATTTTTTCACCAAATTCAGGTATCTTTATAAAGTCATCAAAAGAAGCATTTTTAATTTCATCTATAGAATCAAAATTTTCACTCAAAAGCTGTGCNGCTCTAAGACCTATATGTTTTATTCCAAAACCATTTATAAGCCTGTCTATATTATTGTCTTTGGTTTTTTCAATTGAGTTTAAAAGATTTTCTACAGATTTTTCACCCATTCGGTCTAGTTTTAAAAGCTCATCCTTTAAATCTTTTAAATAGTACAAATCTGCTACTCCTTTAATAAAGCCCTTTTTTAGCAGCATTTCAATTATAGCAGGACCTAACCCATCAATATTCATTGCATCTCTTGAAGCAAAGTGGATAATGCTCCTATAAAGCTGTGCAGGACACTCAATACCTGTACACCTATGTGCAACCTCTCCCTCTTCCCTTACCACATCTGCCTCGCATTCAGGACATTTTTGAGGCATAATAAAGGGTCGCTCATTCCCACTTCTTTTTTCAGGTATAGATTCTACAATCTCAGGAATTATATCTCCTGCTTTTCTTATTTTCACCCAATCCCCAATGCGTATATCCCTCTCTTCAATATAGTCCATATTGTGAAGAGTTGCCCTGCTCACAGTTGAACCTGCAATTTGCACAGGCTCCAAAACAGCATTAGGGGTAAGAACTCCTGTCCTTCCTACATTAACCCATATATCTTTAATTACAGTTTCTTTTATTTCTGCAGGATATTTGTAAGCTATTGCCCATTTAGGAACTCTTGAAGTGCTTCCTAAAAGCTTCCTTTGTTCTAATGAGTTAACTTTTATAACAGCTCCGTCTATTTCAAAAGGCAATTCATCTCTTTCTTTACCAATCCTGTCTATCTCATCTATAACCTCTTTTATATTTTTGCATATCTTGTATTCAGGACTTATCTTAAGCCCTGCTTCTTTCATAAATTCTAAAGATTCGCTGTGAGTTTTAAAGGTTTTATCTGAAATATCCTGTACATTAAAAACAAATATATCCAATTTTCTAAGACTTGCAATCCTAGGATCAAGTTGCCTTAAAGAGCCTGCAGCAGCATTTCTGGGGTTAGCAAAAGTAACCTGACCATCCTTTTTTTGCTGCTCATTTATTTCAGAAAAATTTTTTTTGGATATAAAAACCTCTCCCCTGACTTCTAAAACAGGTAATTTATCCTTTAATACCAAGGGAATTGATTTTATTGTTTTTAAATTTGATGTTACATCTTCACCTACAAATCCATCTCCCCGAGTAGCTCCTCTTACAAATATACCATTTTCATATTTTAAAGAAACAGAAAGACCATCTATTTTTTTCTCAACAACATATTCAACATCATTTCCAACAACTTCCCTGACTCTTNTGTCAAAAGCATATAATTCTTCTTTACTAAAGGCATCTGATAGACTTTGCATATGTACTTTGTGCTGGACTTTTTCAAAGGCTGATAAAGGCTCTCCCCCCACCCTTTGGGTAGGTGAATCCGGTGTAATTAAATCAGGTCTTTGGTTTTCAAGTTCTTCTAGTTCCCTGTATAATTTATCGTATTCATAATCGCTTATTTCAGGTGAATCTTCAACATAATACTTATGATTGTGGTAATTAATTATATCCCTTAATTTTTGTATTCTCTCTTCAATTTTCAAAAAAACTTCCCTCCATTTAAACTTAACCTAAATAAACTTATCTTCTTGAATATCTTGATGATTTTAATAATAGCATATTAAATAAAAATATACTAATTAAAAGCCAGATTATTGCCCATACTAAAGCTGGTAATGGCGTTATTTTGCTTAATTCTACAAGATAAGCCGGCGGAGCACTTCTCCAGCTGTTAATTATATTAAATTTTTCATTAATGGTAAACAAAATAGTATCTACAAATGTATCATATATAATATACGATATAGATGATATGCCTACTATGTCAATTATCCATTCATCCAATGAATTGCTCTTAACCATATATAAAATGATAATAATGGTAACAAAAATAATTATATATATCCAGGTAAATTGAAGTGCAGGGTTAATAATAGAAATAAACATATAAATAATTGCCACAATTCCAAGGAGATATTTTTTAATACTGGTTTTCTTAAGACCCATTATTATTACAAAAAACAATGCACTGCTTATATACCCACCATTTAAAACAAGAAAGGAAGAAAACCAGCCCCTAACATTTAGCATTGTAACTCCTAAATTTTCAAATGCGGTAAAAAAGGCTCCCTTGCCATACCCAAAAAGAAAGGCTATAAAAGAATATCCTATTTTGTGAAAAAATATGGATAATATTCTTACAGGTCTTAGTATAAACTGATTCCATAATATAATTATAGCAGCAAGTATGAATATATATCTCCCCAAATGTTTCATATCAAAACCTCAAAATATTAACTTAAATTTTTAATACGTTTATTATATACCATATAACCAAAACTGGCAACAACTGCTGAAAAACAAAAGCTATTTTTTAATTTTCCAAACCCCGTCTTCATCTTTTTCTGCCTCCATTACTTCAAGAGCCTCAAAAACTGAATCAACCAGAGCCTGTGCTGCTTTTTGCCTGAATTCAGCTTGTTTTAATAATTCCCTGTCTGAAGCATTTGAAAGGTACGCAATTTCAGCTATAACTGCAGGCATTTTGGTTTTTCGTAACACAACTAAATTGGGTCTTTCTATTATGCCATTATCAATGGTATTTAGTTTGTTTATTAAATTACTTTGTACAATGGAGGCAAGTTTCTTTCCGTCCATATTGCCATATACTGGGTTTTGCGAAGGACAAAAAAGAGTCTCTGTTCCCTTGTAGCTTGGATTGTCTGGCATGGAATTGTTGTGTACACTTATAAATAATGTAGCATCTAAATTATTTGCCATAAAAGCTCTCTCATCAAGTCCTACATCTTTATCTTCTGTCCTAGTATATACCACTTTTATTCCAGCTTCTTCTATTATTGAGCCCATTTTTAAAGATATATCCAAATTTAAATCTTTTTCAAGTATATTTCCATAATAAGTACCAAAATCTTCCCCACCATGACCTGGGTCAATTACAACAATTACTTCTTTATCTGAAGGCTCTTGCGGCAATTCTTCTAATTCTTTATCCTCATGTTTTTTTTCTGCCTGATTGTTTTCATATTCATTGCCCTGATATGCCTCCTTTTTCATTTCAGATGCATTTTTATAGTTGCTAAAAGCACTGCCAAGTATAAAACCTAAAATAAAAACAACAACAAAAACTAAAAGCTTCTTTTTCCCTGACAATTTCAAATAATATCTGTGCAGCTTACTTAAAAATTCCATTATTCTCATAAGAACCCCCTATTAGAAAAAGTTTAAAAAGGATAATATACAAAAAATAGAAAAACACAAGTTTCTACAATGTCTCTTCAAATTTTATCTATTCTCTTATACTTATTATCGAATAATTTTATCTTTTTGTCTATATTCTTTTTGTCTATATTCTTTTTTTTTTACATTTTACATTTTCTCTTATTTATTTCTTATATAATTTTTGATGCTTTTGTTTTAGCCAAAGGTACTTATTGCAAATATCTGTTTACATCATTTAAAGTTATACCCTGATGAAGTGCTATATTTAATCCATTTGCTATCACTTTTGCAATTCTGTCAACAACATCATCAATTTCTTTAGGTGTTACAATAAGGTTTCCAACATATGGCTGTAAAACTTCCTGTATCAATTGATACTTTTCTCCTCTATCTATATTTTTTAACATGTTATAAAAGTCTTTTTCTGCTCTAGATTCATTTATCAAACTGTCTATTACCTTGTCAATTGTATCATTAGCCATTGTTGCCGCATCAACAACTGTTGGTACTCCCACTGCTATAACAGGTACCCCTAGAGTCTCTTTAGAAAGTGCCATCCGCTTATTTCCCACTCCTGACCCTGGTGAGATGCCTGTATCTGCTATTTGAATAGTGGTGTTTACACGATCCATTCTCCTTGACGCTAAAGCATCAATTGCTATAACCACATCAGGTTTTATCTTATCTACAATTCCTTTTATAATTTCACCTGTTTCAATACCTGTAATTCCTAATACACCTGGAGCAATTGCACATACAGGTCTCACACCTTCATCAACTTCTTTAGGAATATATTCCAACAAATGTCTTGTAACCATAAGTTCTGATAATGTTTTAGGTCCTAAGGCATCTGGTGTAACATTCCAATTCCCCAACCCAACTACTAATATTGTAGATTTTTCATCTAATTTTAATATTTTTTCAAATTCTTTTGCTAAAGCCTTACATGTATTTTCATATAAGGTTTGATCGTTTTCTTTTAGCCTTGGAACTTCCAATGTAACATAGTTACCTATTGGTTTGCCGATTGCCTCTTCTCCTTCAGAAGATACCACCCTTACTCTTGTTATTCTTATCTCTTCTGTACCATCACTTTCCACCTCTACTCCTGGTGGATCTCTCCTTTCATTAAACTCATTCTCCTTTATCAGCTCATGTGCCTCTAAAACTAAATCAGTTCTCACATCTCTACCCAAATAAAATCGCTCCTTTTTTTTAAAATTCATATATCAATTATTATTTTTTCATATAATCTAGAAAAAATACCTTATTAAAATTTACACAAAGAAAAATGAACAAATTCCCTTGCAATTTAATTCTATTCGTGNTAAAATACATTTTGTTAATTAACTCGCAGGAGGTGAAAGAGATGCCAAATGTAAAATCTGCTATGAAAAGAGTTCGCATAACAAAGAGTAAAACACTTAAAAACAACATAAGAAAGTCTGCTTTAAGGACAACTTTGAAAAAGTGCAGAGAAGCTATTGCTACTTCAGATGCAAATGCTGCAGATAGTTTTAAAAGTGCTGTAAAGGCTATAGATAGGTCAGTGGCTAAAAATATACTTCATAAAAACACTGCTGCGAGAATGAAATCTAAACTTGCAAGGGCTTTAAACTCTTCTAATAAATAAGAAAAAGACGTACAAAAGTACGTTTTTTTT
>JGI24712J26585_10000325_pt1 | contig 41175 bp, 65 predicted proteins | sample BioPla3DNA2_FD_26585 | JGI IMG/M metagenome (IMG submission 26585)
ATTAATCTATCACTTATATAAACTTACTATGTTCTGTTTTTACTTCTTTTGAATATACAAAAATTCCATCAACTTCTTTAAGTATCTTATCTATATCTTGTCTCATTTCTTTTATGTCATATCCAAATACATCAAACTCTTGCCATACTCCGTTTTTATCTTCATAAGTAACATTTAATTGTAGTTTAGGCTTTGTATAGTTCATATTATCCCTCCTTTCTCTCCTTTATTAATTCTTCTAACTCTTCTAAATCATCTTTTGTTGCTTTAGTCCTAATAAAACTCCTAGCAGCACTTCTAGCACCTAAATAATTTGTTTTATCTTTATTCTGTTGTCTATACTTTTGTTTTGCTCTCTTTTGTGCTTCAGTTAGTGGCATGTTTTATATCTCCTTTTTAGAATCGTTATATTTAATTATTTCTTTTTCAATTTCTTTTATGTCTAAAGTACCTTCATCCTCAAACAATAATATTTCTTCTGAATAATCTCCCTCTAGTGATGAATAGAATGTAACTGCTGCTATAACCTTTTCCCCATTTCTCCTGGTGTATCTAAACAATTCATATTCAGTACCACCCTTTATGCCAAATAATATACCTGTTGAAAGTGCATAAGGCTTTGCAACTCCTAATTTTTTATAAACAACATTATTCCTTTTTAAACTTTCTTCCATTTCTCCATCATACCATACAACATCTAATAATTTCATTTTACATTATTCCTTTCTCTTCGTAATAATCTTCTAATGCGTTACTTAAAAACTTTATATTAGATTCATTTTCAAATAATCTGTCACTTCTAAATATTAATTTCCCGCAGTATGATTTCATGTAATACATATATGTATCTATTACCTTGCCTGCTTTTGTTTCATTATTAATATTGTCCTCAATTTCTTTTATTTTTTGAGATATTATTTCTCTTTCATCTTCATAGAATTCATTTCCTATTGTGTCTAAGTCTTTAAGATCATCAATCGCCTTATTTATTTTTTCCCTTAAATCCTTTGCGTATTTAATTTGCTTTTCAGTTCCTTCTAATTTTACCATTCCTTCAACCTCCTTATTATTGTAAAGGAAAGTTAAACAAATTCCTAATTGAGCCTTGTAATCAACCTCTGGATATTCTCTTTTTATTTCTTTTGTTAATTCATGTGCTTTCTTTAATAAATTCATTTTCATGACCTCTTTCCTTTACTTTATGATTCTATTATATACCCAATTGTATACAAACACAATATACAAACTATACAAAAAATTCACTTTTCTTTTGTATAAATAAACAAGAGTAGTAAATAAATACTACCCTTGTATGTCAATTATTCATGGAATTCAATATAGTTATTTATTACAATTTGTTCATAAGATTCATTACTTATTAATATTTCATGCTCAATAGCCCTTATATCGTCTATACAAGTTATACCATCTACTACTTCTATATTCGCATTAGCAATACCGCTTCTGCCATCTTTTAAAAAGTAATTATAAAATATAAAATATGTTTTCATTATATCCCCCCTATAACATCTATTTTAAATATTTTTCTTTAATTTTTTTAATTATCAAATCTCTTTGGCCATTACTCCCATTATCTATTCTAAAATTATGATACTCCTCACTGAAACAAACACTTTCAATCATATTCTATATTATAACATCTTAAAACCAATTATCTCTTTTACAATTTTATCTCTTGTATTATAAGCTGTTTTTCTACTTACATGTATCTTATCAGCGATTTTCTCTGGTTTCATCTTTTGATTATACATTAGATTAATGAAGTATTTAATATCCTCATTAAACATGTTAATTACTCTCTCCATCTTGTTAGTCTTGAGTTCCAGGTTCCTTAGCTTATACTCTTCTTTATATAATTGTGTTAAATAATGCTTTTGTTCTCTTTGTAATGCTGTTATTTGACTTTCTACAGCCTTTTCCACCGCACTATTGCCGTTACTTGATGTTTGTACTCTCTCGTCAAAACCGACTGCTTGTATATCTACTGTGAAGTTTATATCACAATTAGCTATTTTATTATCTATTTCATCAATTACTTTGGTTAGATCATCTATATTCTTTTTAGTTGCTTCCTTCTTTTTCAAATCTTCATAATATTGATATAATTGTTTTTCTGTCTTTCTAAAAGTGTATTTATTATCTTTCTGTTCAACACACATCATACTACTTCCCCCTATTCGTCTTTTATTTGAATTGCGAATTTACTTATGAATTATAATCATTAAAAAATCATTAATTGTCTCGATTCTATCTACTGTATAATCTCCATAGTCTAAAAACATTGTGTCACCTTCTCTATTATCAACATCAATTGGTCTATATTCTGATAATGAATTATCTTTATCATTCAATCCCCATATTTCATATTTAAAATATCCTTTTCCTTCGACATATAAAGTAACATTATCTACTCTTAACACTTTTCTTAAATCATTTAATTTCATAAAATCTCTCCTTCACATTTTAATCATATTGTGAATTATTACTTTCTTTTAAATCCATATTTATTAATTAACATATATTTTATACCTAGCAACTCTCTGTTAGCTTTTCTTTTAGCTTTTAAGAAGTTAATATCATAAATTTTCATATTAATTTTAGCTAACCTTGTCACCATTTTTTGATGTTTATTCATAAAAAACTCCATATCCTTTTAATCATATTTGTATTGTGAAACTTAATTTTGTTTTGTAATAATAAAAGAATTATTTACAAATTCTAAATCTTGTTCAACCTCTGAAAGCATTTCTCCACCATCTTCTACAATTTTCCTCGCTTCCTCTTCACTGTTAGCTTCAACATAATATTTCTCTGTTCCTATAACTTTAACTTCTACCATAAAAACTGCCATAACCAACCTCCTATTACTTTTCATCTTTTAATTATTTTCTCTACTTCTTGAATTACGTATCTGATTTCTTTACACTTATTTTCGCTATTAAGTTCCGCACATCTTTTCTCTGCCATTTCATAATCATCTGTAAACCCTTTATTCTCGCCATTTCCACACCAAATTTGCATGGGATAATCCTTAATACTGCAATCTAATCTAAGAACTTCTTTTGAATAACATATATTAAATTCATTATTTATCTTTCCTTTACTTTTCAATTACGTGGAGTTCATAAAATTTAACACTAAATTCTCCACTGCTTGGACTTCTTTTTAAATTAAATTCCACATTTCCATACTTTTCCTTTATGCATTACTTTTTCACTTCAATATCTTCCATTTCTTTTTCGTGAAAAAGTAAGAATCCTATACATTTTTCATCTCCACATTTACACTTCATTTCTCACACCCTCCAATTAATTCGCATTTAGATTCTAATTCTTTTTCAATTAAGGTTATTTTCTCTAAATGATTATCAAGGTTACACTCTATTTCCCATTTATATTGCTCTAATAAATCTTTTAAGACATTGACTTCTAAATCTTTAATATATTCTTTGAAGTTTCTCATTGCTACTTATCTCCTTCACATTTTATTTGTATTGCGAACTATAATTTTCTTCCACATATAGGGCAAAAATTTATTTTTTTATAATCAAAATTAAAAGCATCATCACCTACTAATTGATTATTACCATCAATGTATACACCATCACACCCATCGGATAGTAATAAGTCTCTATCATCAATATCAACGCAACAATATCTGCAAACAGAATTTTCTTTAATTGTATTAGGTATCTCAACTATTGTATAAATATATTTATCTGTTGATACTTTTTTTAAGAATTCTTCTCTATATTTCATAGGGATTGAAGGGTAAAATAATTCATTATCCCCTTTTTCTTTCATGAGTAATTTCATATGTTCATAAGCTTTAGCATAACAAGCTTTAGTTCTTATAACGTCATAACACAACTTGCCAACTATAACACTATAATACATTCTTAATTCATATCTTGTATTGTCTGTAACAATATATTCATTTGAATATCTGTATAACTTGCCATTGCTGGTTGTTATTTCGTATTTACATGTTTCACAATCTACCTTAACATCTATAACATCAATATATTCATGACTTAATATATCATATATTTTCATTGAACCTCTCCTTCATCTTTTAATCATAATCCGAACTAAAATAACTTCCCATGCATCTTTTCTCTTGTCTTATTCTTGTCCATCTTCTTTTTAATTTCAGTTTCTATATCTATTTCTAATCCTCCTACAAGATCAGAAAGTCTAATATATACATCTGCTAATTCTTCTTTAAAATTATCTGCATCACCTTTTCTTAAGCCTTCTACTGATTCTGATATTTCTCCTATAGTTAGTATTAAGAATTGATTTATATATGCTGTTTTTATATCTTCTACATAATCTGCAAACCATAATTCATCAGATATTTTATAATAAGCATCCCAAAATCCCTTACGTACTGCATTTTCATGAGCCTTTTCTACTAACTCTTTTATAGTTAATCCGTTGTTTACTTCTAGCATTATTGCACTTCTATTATTTCTAAGATGCTTTAACAATTCATCTTTATCTATAAAATCTTCTTTGTAAGTTAAAATTGCTCCTTCATCAGCATTTTTGAGATTATTTATTAATATCTCCTTTTGTTTATCACTCAAACTTTCAATAAATTCTAATATTTTTCTATCTATCATTTATTTTTCACCTTTCTATTATTACTTCTTATTTTCTTTAACTCATAGAAATCTATAAAACCATACTTATCACCATGCTTTAGATTTCTTGCAACTATAGACAGCTTTAAATCTCTATATCTCCAGTGAAATAACTTAATCCTCATTTCTCCTTGTTGTGTAGTCATTCCCTTTACATCTACATATTCCACACTATCATCATTATGATATATAGTGAAATCAACTGTATATGTTATAGGTCTATACTTCTTACCTTCCTTCTCAAAACCATCTACAAGAACAAACTTCTCTTGTAATTCAAAGTTTTTAATTTCTCCTTTTGCTCTTCTTATCTTTAGTGCTTCATAGTATTTCATTTCATCTTTAGAATCAAAAGTTATTCCATCACATTCAGCTTTTTTACTGTTGTATTTTGACATATTCTCACTCATTTCTTATATGATATTGATAGCCAAGTGAGAAAATTAGCTTGTAACCATATCCTCACTTAGGCTTATTCATCTTTTAATCATAATCCGAATCAGAATGGAACCTCCTCCGAATCGTCAACTGGATTATTCCACCCATCATCCTAATTATTGTTGTTAGTTGTTGTATTATTCTTAGCCCACTCTACACCGTCGAACATATCAGCTACTACTTCTGTAACATATCTTTTAGTACCGTCTTTAGCTTCATAATCTCTTATAGTTAACTTACCGTTAACCCACACTTTTTGTCCTTTTAAAACATTGTTAGCGAAGAACTCTGCTTGTTTACCCCATACCACAATATTTACAAAATAAGTCTTTTTGTTTTCTCTGTATCCGTCGTTAACAGCTATACTAGTTGTTGCAACTGGTGTACCTTTCCCTGCTGTCATTCTTAATTCTATTTCCTTACATACGTTCCCTGAAATTGTTATTCTATTTGCCATTTATATCTCACCTTTCTTTATTTTGTATTTATTATCGTTGCTACTTGTTCTAATACAATACATGCAATTGCTGTTATAAACATTATTCTTAAACTTATAATACTACTTACAAATAATGATATTATTGCAGCAAATGTACATACTATAATTTCTAAAACACTTAATCTTTTAATTAATTTGTTATTCATTAATATCACCCTCTTTCTTTTCTTCATATTTAATTAAATTATTTAATATTTCTTCTGCTTTTTTGTGGCAATTATCTAAAACACACTCAATTATCATACCTTGTTCAAAACTTAAATTATTTTCTCTATAGAATTTTATTTTATCTTCACTATCTATAATTAAATTTTCGACATATCTTCTGTTTAGATATTCCCTAGCTTTCTTTAAGTCCTCAATGCCATTTTTATTTTTGTATCTAACTAAATACTTGATGATATTTCCAGTTACAAATCCAATTTCGTACTTGTTACAGAACTCAATTACATCATAGCTTCCTTTATGATAGTACCCAGGTATAATATTTTTTTCTTTTATGTCTTTAAGATCATCTAGTGTTATTGTTTGTTCTGATATGCTGTTAATTGTATTTACTGTTTTATTGTGTTTACCAATGTAATCTTTTGCTATATGAACATTTTCAACATAATTTTTACTATTTGTACAATCAAGTACTTTTAAAAATGGACATTTTCGTTCAAAACAATTTACAGGACATTTTATATTTAATATATTTCCATCATTCTCAACTACTATTTTGCAAAATTCTAAAATCTTATCTTCCATACTTTACCTCCTACACATTTAATATCGCTTTACCTTCCTCAAATTCTTGATTGATAACATCTATAGCCTTTTGTCTTATGTTTTCTAATTCTTCTAAACTTGTGTATCTTACTCCATCTTCTCTAATAACTTCTACTTCTTTACTTTCTTTATCTTCTGTTTTCATCACAGTGTAACTATAATTCTTAGCTTGTACTTCTAATCTTGTACTTTTCTTTATTGACATGATTTCTATACCATTTCTCGCTTTATTTTGTACCTTGTCAGCTTGTTTTGTATCTTCTTCGATTAATTTATCGTTTGATATTGTTTTTTCTTCTGCTGGCTTTGCATCGCTTTCTATGATATTTGCTTTTTCTAAATCTTCTTTTGTTACTTCATCTATTCCCATAGCCTTAGCTAATTTAGTAACATCTGCTGCAACCTCCTTGTTGTATTCTGTTCTTATTCTCTTTACTGCATTAGTAATCATGCTTTTAGATAATTGTGGATAAGATTCATTTAATTTCAACTTAATTTCTTTATCCTTTATTCCTCCTTCCATCATTTCTCTAGCTTCTTTTACCATCTTGTTCTTAACATCTTCTAATGTTTTCAAATAACCATCTCCTAACATACTTTTTAATTTATTTATTTTTTCTGTATCTTCTCCCATGATGTTAATTAACTTAGTTATAAATGCTTGTACTTCTTCAAGTTCCATGTCGTATTCTTCAATCATTAATGCAGTAAGACATCTATCTACACTTTCCATTACACTATTGCCATGGTCTACCGCTTTACGCTTTATTTCTCCAATTATCAATTCATATTTATCTTTAGACAAAGTATTTAACCAACTGTATAATGTTTCTTTCTTTTGTTCCGCTTTCTTATACTCTTTTTTATATTCTCGTTCTCTTTTACGTCTTTCCGCCCTATTCACACCCTAATCACTCCTTTATGTCTCTTAATCTGTAGCTATATTGTTTTCCTTCAAAAGTAACTATATTATTTCCACACATTTCTAATATTCTTCCTGCCAGTGCTTCATCTAGTTCTATAAGCTGTTGTGGCAGCAATTCAGTACTTATTACTGTAGAAAGCATATTGTTATATCTATAATTAATAATGCTGTATATGTGCTTTATATCGCTTTCTGACAATGTGCCAACTAACTTACCATTTTTTACTTTGTCTTTAAATAAATCATCAATTATTAATAATTTTGCATTGTAGTATTTTCCTATAAGCCTTAAGTAGTATTCATTATCCATACTGTTAGCCTTTAATTCTCTTATAATCTCCAGGTAAGGCATATAAATAACTGCTATACCTTTTTCTAATAAAGCTGCCCCTATACCTATAGATAAATGAGATTTCCCTGCTCCAGGATTACCTGCGAATAATATTGACTTTGTAGGTTCGTATGTTTTTATATAATTTACTGCCATTTCTTTTGCTTTTTTTCTAGTATCATTATTAACAATATATTGATTAATCTTTTTTACTTTTGAAGGGTCTAGTCCAAATCTTCTCCAACTCTCTATATTTTCTTGTTTTATTCTACAAGCACATTTTTTATATGCACTCTTTTCTCCAATACCTGTAACAATCCAACCTGTATCACGGCATATTTCACAATTATGCTTTATGTTTTTCTTTTGTGCTTTGCTTCTTAATACTTTTAATTGATCTACTAGTTCCATATCCTCACCCCTAAAAATCAATATCTTCAAATTCTGCATTGTATTTAGCAATATTTTCTTCACTAAATTGTTCATTTATTTCTTGCTTTAGTTTTTTGTATTCTTCCTTTGAAAAATTATTTAACTCTTCTTTTTGACTTCTATTGCCATAAGAGTTGTAATTATTTTTTTTAGGAAATACAGATAACCAACAATTACATATACTTTCTTCTAACCTCTCTATCTTTTCTGTATCATTTGTTGCTAAGGTATCTAACTTCTTCAATAAAGTTTTTAAGGCTCTATCTGTCATTGGTTTCTTTTGTGACTTTCTCATTTTTAAGAAGTCTTGTAGTGTTTCTACTAATTCAAAGTTAGAAGTATAAGTGTTAATTATTTCATCTAATGCAGATGCTTTTTTCTTTTTCTCTTTTTTATTACCTATACTATCCTTACCTATACTATCCTTACCTATACTATCCTTACCTATGCCGTCCATTGGTTGTCCTTGGGACGTCCCACTATCTTTTTTTCTATCTGCTCTTTCCTTAGATTCTAATAATTCTACATCTGGATTAACTTGTAATAATATATTTTTATATATTGAATCTACTTTCCTATCTGCTCTTATTTTGTTGTGTTCTTGCCAATCAACTATAAAACTTACTAAATCTTCATTAAGTATTGTTATATATCCTTTAGATACTAATACTCTTAAATCATCTTCTGTTGCTCCTGTCATTCTTAAAGTTGTAAATGCTTCTACAACACCATCATCATCTGCTCTCATTCCTAGATCATAATATAGAAGGCGAGAAGAAGAAGGCATCTTTAAGAATTTAGCAGATTCTATTATTTTTAATGAAAACATTCTCCTTTGTGCGATAAGTCATCACTCCTTTAATAGTTTCTCAACTTCTAAAGCCTTGTCGTAAGGGATAAGGGTATACCCCATATTCCCTACAACAACTTTTATAAATATTCTTCCGTTTATTTTTAGCGGTATATGTTTAATCATTTATTACCACTCTCTTTTACTTGGCAATTCATACATAAAACCTTTTTGAACTTGTTATATGAAAATTTTGCTATCTTTTCAGTTACTTCTTTACCGCAGTTTTTGCAGCTATAAGTTTTGTTGCCGGTATTATTATTTACTGCTTTATTTTGTGTTCTGTTAGAAGTATCTCTAGCATCAGGATCATCACCGTCTGTTGGTGCTTGAAAGAACTTCAATATAAAATATCTCTCACTGTAAGTTAAGGCACTACCAAAACTTTTTGATATATCATCTTGTGCACCGTAGTATTTCCAATTAACCTTTATGACTTCTTCTGGATTTTCAGCATTAACCCATGTATAAATCATGTCACCATTTACAATAAAATCTGTTTTTTCTTCGTCTTTACTATTTTTGTAATTAAAAGTTTCAGTATGGTCTACACCCACACATTCTGGAATTAAAAGAACTCCTAATTCATCCATCTTAGTCCTAATCTTTCTTATAGCTTGGCTACCACTTACATATTGGTATCTGTACCCTTTAGTATCCTTACAAAAATCTATAACATCTTTTCTTATTTCAATTAATTTTTGTTGTAAATTCATAATATCCTCCTATCTTATCCTTAGACTTTCGCTTTGCTTTAAAATTGCACCTTGTACGTCTTTACCGTTTTTAAGGTCTTGTAATATAGCTTTCTTATCTAAAGTCTCTGTAAGTACCTTGTAGTCGCTAGAAATGATATTTGCATTAGTTATTTCTGCACTAGGTGAATTTTTTACAATATTGAATGAGAAAGTACCAGATTTAAATTTAGTTTTGCCTGTCATTTTCATATTATCTTCAAGATATTGCTTTAATCTTTTATTACTGTTTTCTAAAGCCTTTCTACGTTCTGAAAGTCTCTTTTCTTCTTCCTTAAATGCTTTTATATCAGCTTCATTGTTTTTTAATATCTTAGCTATATTTTCAGCCTTGTCCTCAATTTCTTCTCCTAAAGAATTTAATACTGCTACAAGTTCCTCGTTATCTTCTCCGTTTTCTAAAAGATATTCAATGTTTTTATATCCTGTAGATAATTCGTAAAGCTTTGCCATTATTTATCACCTTCTTTATAGAATTTATAAATATTCCAATATTCGTATTTATCAGTTGTAAAGCTTGTTTTGCCATCCTCCCAACAATACACGACACCACTTGAATAATTCTTAAAATGTCTCTTATGCCATTCATCTTTAATATCTTTTTTTACTAATATTTTTGTATCAATAGGTATTTCATTCCATTTTATATCCTTTTCATATTCTTCAAATTCTAAAGTTACTATTCCATAACTGTTGTAAAATGAAGTTATATCTGTGTCTAGGTCGTTTTTTAAATAAAAACAATCTCCTTCATTTACGACTTCCCATATATTATTGTGTGAAATTTCTCTATAGACTTTGCCTATATTTTCTTCTTTTAAAATTTCCCAAAGTTTCATTCTTCAACCTCCAATACTCTTGATAATTCGTAGTGATAATCTTTAACTGTATTTTGTGTAGCTGTTGTAGTACCTTTTAAGTCTGTAATATCGTTTCTAATATCGCTTATATTCTCTCTCATAATGTTTAAATATCCCTCTATGACCTTAATATTAAGCTCTAACTGGTCTATATTGCTTGTTAGAGTGTCTGCAATATCTTTGTATTTTCTTGCTTGCCAAGCCATTATTCTTCACCTTCTTTGTAGAGTTTTGCATAGTTCCAAGATACACACCCATCTTTTTGGGAATAACTAGTAGTACCTTTATTCCAAGCTAAAACCTTACCCTTCATATATTTAGCAAAGTGTCTACGTTCCCATATGTCGTCTTCACTATCTCTAACTAATATCTTTGTATCAACTGGAACCTCAGACCAATCTACAACTTCTTCAAAGTCAAGTTCTGCTATTTCAGATAGAGTATATAATTTCCAAATATAACCCCCATTGTCAGTTACTAAATCACATGTTGTTTTATATGGAGTTCTTTCTACAAATACTTCCCATATATACCCATTGCTATCCTTAAATTTACTTTTTGAATTTTCTTGTTTACATATCTCCCAAGCTTTCATTTAAATACCTCCTAATGAATCCTTTTACCATACCATGTTTTAATATTTCTCTTCTTATCCTTTTATCTTTTAGTTACATAGTCCATAAATTCATCATCTTTTTTCTTAGCTTTTAAAGCTTTTCTCTTTTGTAAGTCTTGATAAGTTTTTAGTGCAAGTTCTTTAGTATCCACAGCGATCACTCCTTGTTTTAAATTTAAAGTTGTGTTATAATCTCATTGAATTATTTTGTGTGTGCTTAGCTATTGGCGGATAGTTAGGCATTTTCTTTTATGTCTTGTAAACAATCTTTGCAAATTAATTTGCCCCTAAAATTAATTACAGCTTTAGCTTCTTTACAGAATATACAACATGGTTCATATTTCTTTAATATGATTTTGTCGTCTTCAGTATAGATTTCTAATACTGTCTCCTTTTCTTTCATACCGTACATGTCTCTTAATTCCTTTGGTAAAACAATCCTTCCTAATTGATCTAATCTACGCGCTATTCCTATTGACTTCATAATTAAACAACTCCTTTTATTTTTATTGATGGTCTACCCATCTTAACTTTTTTTAGATAACCTAACTCTCTAGTTCTATATATAATTGCTTCTAGTTCACTAGGTGTTAAGTTTAAAGCTTTTGAAATATCCTTTCTTTTATGACCTAACTCTACATATTCAATAACACTTAATATTGTTTCTTTTGAATGTTTTGAATCTCTAATATAGTTTTCAAAGCCTTTTTTATCTTTCTTAGGTTCAATATTATGTTTTGGTTCACAATACTCATTCATGTACTTATTAAACAAATGACTTGCTTCTTCATAAGATGTATTTAAACTATCTGCTACATATTGTTTTAAACTAGATATAACTACTGTTTGATTAGTCTCTATAAGTGCTAAAATATCTTCTTCATTCCTTAACTCAACTTTATAGCCTACATTTCTATGTGTGTTTTCTGCTTTCTTTTTTTGTGTTTGAGGAAACTCTATGCCATATCTTTTTTGAAAAGTATTTTTTATATGGCCTACTGATCCAGCTAATAAATTTGTTTCCTTACCTATCTCTCTATAACTTTTACCTTCTAGTAGTAAAGTAACTATAGTAGTTAATTTTTCTTTACTAAATTTAACTTTATTACAGCAACAATAATCAATAATACATTCATCTATTGTCATTACATTCCACCCCCTAGATAGGCTACAAATTGCCAAAATAGAAACCATGTTTTACTAAAAACTACTAAGAATATTACTCCTAGTCCAAATAATAAAAACCACTCTTTAACATCTTCTTTTATTGCTTTTAACATTATTCTTCCTCCTCGTTATAATCACTTGTATTAAGACATACTGCTATAGATAAGATTCCTAACACTATAAGAAATGTAACTATAAAAATAACTATCTTTAACATATAAACCTCCTTATTATTTAAAGTTTCTTATATTAACTAAAACTGCTATGGCTAAGATTAATAACACTACAAGTATTGTAAGTACTATATTCATTTAATCACCTCCCTATTGCTATATGTGCCACTGGCTCTTTATTAGATTGTTCTATTTCCTTTTCTTCATGTGATATTTGCCATTCTAAGAATACGAATAATGCTGCTAGTAGTAAGAAAAATGATATTCTAATTAGTTTCTTTTTCATGAAATTCCTCCCCATCTACAAATAATTGATAGAATAATTCATAAAGCATATCAACTACTGCATCATTTCTGCCTATAACTAATTCTTCATTGCCTATGTTGTAGAAAGTTATGCAATCTGTTGTAGGATTATAAGAAATCCATCTTTCATCATCTATTGAAAAGCCTCCTTCAATAAAAACATGATCCGCAGTAACTATTTGAGTATCAGCTATCCCTGTTATAACATCTACTAACTTATCAAAATTTGTTTTCTTCATTATTAATCTCTCCTTTAAATTCCGTATTTTATTGCCATTTTACTAACTATAGACACATAGCCTTGTATTAATTTCTTATCTTCCGCTATAACATCTAGTACATTAACTTTTGCTATTTTAGATTTACTACAACCTTCTAGAGCCATGTTTTTCTTTTTATTAAGTAATCTTCTGTTTACATCTACTCCATAAGTGCTATTAAGTATCTTGTAACTTTCTTTTCTAATTACTTCTATATGTGTGTATCCTCCAAGCTTAGTTGCTATTTTATTAATTATTTTTGTTGTATCTTCTCTCCATTGATTAGGACTTAAAGCAACTAAATCTCTTATATTTTGATTTTCTTCTTTAAGTCCGTTTACTTCTTCTTTAGTGTTGTTAATTTCAAGTCTTAAAGCTTTCATTTCTTGAAGTGATGATATTAAAACATCTTCGATACATTGTGGTTTGTTTTCTTTAATTCTGAAATATGTTTCAACTAATATGTCATATATTTCCCACGCTTTATCAGTATTTAAAGATTTTGCATGAAGCAAAGCTCCTTTTTCAGTCCATAGATATAAGCTTCTTACTTTACTCGGATTTTGTATTCCTAAATTTGAGGATTGCAAAAATTCTTTTAATTCTTCGCCTTGTAATAAGAAATAATGCTTTCCTTCTTTATACTTATCCTTATTGTTATTAAAATTATTTGAAATAACCTTTTCTGTAGTTCCGTAACTTTCTGCAATAACACTTGTGGTCATAATTCTTTGATTTTTAAATTCTAATGGTATTAAATTGCTCATATGTTCTCCTCCTACATATTTAAAGTAGCTTTGTAATAGTTAATCATGTTTTGCTTGTAGTCTTTAGTATTCTTAAAAGTAACCCCTCCCTTGAATATTCCTTCAACCTTTTTCAATAGTTCTTGTGTCTCGTCATAAGTAAGTTCATTTGTTATGTTTTCTATTTTTTCTTTCATCATATACACCCCTTGCAAATTCATAAGACTTCATAATTTCTTCATAACTGCACTTGTATAAGTCCTTCATCTTTAGTAAAATACTCATAGAAGGTAAATACTGATATTGCTCTATTTTATATAAAGCAGATATTGAAATATCTAATTTCTTAGATGCAAATTTAGTAGTTAACCCTTGTTTTTTCCTAAGTTCTTTAAACAATTCTTGCACCTCCTTTCCGTTTGGTATGTCTATATTATGTCATGATTTGAGACAATGTTCAAGTTCGATTATAAGCTATTTTAAACCATATTTAGTCTTATTACATGACATAGTTAAATTAACTCTTCTACATTATTAATTGCTTTCTATAAATTAGAATTTCTTTAAATTTCATTCAAAATAAACATATGTTCTCTTTTAAAATGTCTCAAATCATGATAATATTTTAACTGTCATGAAAAGTAATGAGTTTTAAATGTAGTAAAGGTGGTAAAAATAAATGAACTTAAAAGGTGAAAGAATAAAGGAATTAAGAAAAGAAAGAGGTCTGTCGCAAGCTAAACTTGCAAAAGAATGTGGAATTAGTAGATCAGTAATCGCTATGGTTGAAAGTGGTAAACAAAATGGCGGTCGTGATTTTAATAAAGCTATTGCAAATTATTTTGGTGTTAGTATAGATTATTTAGAAGGTATGACAGATGATAGAAATAATAGTAAAGAAAGCTTAGTAAATGAATTTGTTCAATTTTTAATAGATAATGGTATTATTGAAGACGAAAACAATGTTGATGAAGAAACAGAACAAATAATTTTAAGTTTAATAAGAAGAGAAGTGAAAAAGATTAAGGGGGATAAGTAATGAGAATAGCAATATACACTAGAAAGAGTGTATACAAAGAATATAGTGAAAGTATAGATACACAAATAGAGCTGTGTAAAAATTATTTTAGAAATGAGGGAAATGAATATGATGTATTTATCGACGAAGGTTTTTCTGGTGGTAACACTAAAAGACCTTCGTTTCTTAATATGATGGACTTAATAAGATTAGGGAAATTTGATGTAGTAGCAATATACAAAATAGATAGAATAAGCAGAAATATAGTAGATTTTTTTAAGATATATGAGGAATTAGAAAAATACAATGTGAAGCTAGTATCAATAACAGAAAATTTTGATACTACTACACCGATTGGAAAAATGATGATGATTATGTTATCCGCATTTGCAGATATGGAACGTGAGAATATAAGGCAAAGGGTTAAAGATAATATGATAGCCTTAGCAAAGAAAGGATGTTTTACAGGCGGTTTTGTGCCTTTTGGGTGTGAAGTAGAAAAGAAGGAAGGTAAAAGTTATTTAAAAATTGTAGATACAGATATATTACAATTAATGTTTACTAAGTATCTGGAATTAGGAACTTTATATGCTACACAAAAATACCTTCTAGATAACAATATAAAGACCGTTACAGCAAGGAGTAGTTTAAGGGATATATTACGTAATCCTGTTTATTGTAAAAGCAGTGAGGAGGTTTCTAGGTACTTAGAAGATAAATATGAAGTAGTTGGTAAAGCTAATGGGAAAGGATATATAACATATGGAAAAACTAAAGGATATCCTATGCTAATTGTAGGTAAACATAAAGCTTGTATTGATGCAGATTTATTTTTAAAAGCTAATATGTTGATGGACAAGAATAAAGAAGATACAAGCAAAAGAAAAAGCAAGGTTTATTGGCTTTCTAATATACTTTATTGCCCTTATTGTGGCGGTAAATATACTATAGTTAACAGCGATAGAAACTCTTATTATGTATGTACTCATAGAATAAATAGAAAATCTGGAGGTATGGGTAGAGATTTCACAAAAGAGAAATGTATTAACAATAAATATGTTAATGCTATAGAAATAGAAAAGAAGGTATCTAAGCTTATATATGCTTTAGAAGATAAAAAATATTTTGAATCTGTATACAGTAAAAGTGTTGGAGATGGTAATAAAAAAGAGATTGATATCCTGGAAGGTAAGATAAATAAGAATAATACCAGCATAGATAACCTGGTTGATAAGTTAACTGTTGCTAGTGACCAAGTTTCTAAAATACTTATGGATAAGATAGAAAAGTTAAATACAGAAAATAATGAATTAAAGATAAGTTTAGATAAGTTAAAAATAAAAGAAATGCAGAAAGCAGCAGATAATAACACTAAAGAAATAAAAGAGTGCATACACAAATTTAAAGATATAAAAGATAATGAACAGAAAAGAAAGTTAGCAAGCATAATATTTAAAAAGCTAATATATGATCCTGTTGCTGATAAAATAAAGGTTGTCTTCTAGTATCGTTTTCGTACGAAGGGGGCATCCTTTTCGTACAAAAGTGATACTTATATACAAAAGAAAAAGCTACCTTCTGGTAGCACAAGTAGCAGTTTTTTTTGTTCTTTTTATTTCTATAGACCTCTTTGCGTTTTCTAGACATTCTCTCGCTTCCTCCTCGTTACATTCTTTTAATAAATTATTAATTTTATACTTCATTAGTTAGTTCCCCCTTTTTTAAACTTATAGCATAATATTTAATACCTCCTAAGATGTATATTATACTTCATATTATAATATATAGAAAGTGAATATTTTGTAAAAACTTGTAAACGTTTTAAATTTTAACAAAGAAAAGAGGTACAAAATTAATTTGCACCTCTTTCTAAACTTAAAAAATAATTATATATGTAAAGGTAATTACACTCAACCCAATCAGGAAACATTTTATATATAGCATACATTTGAGCGAAGCACTCTCTTTTATTAGCTGTAAAATAACTTGTATCATATGCAAAACGTGAGAAGAAATCAGCTCTATTATTCCATATAGTATCAAATGAGTTTGTTTCTGATATAAAGCTTTTTGAACTATCTAGCATATGCCCTAATTCATGATAAAAGTTATTATTCATTGTTTCTTCATCTGGGAAGTATTGAAGGTAAATCATCTTCTTATCATAATCAATTAACCCAGTAGCAAAATCTTTATATTTACTATCTATTCGATTAGGTGTTTGCCCTTCATCAAGAATTACTATGTGATAGTTGTTATTCTTCATATAATCTTTTAAATTACCATTTATATTATTGTAGCAATCATTCATTGTGTTTTGAACTGTTTTATCATACTCACTTAATTTATCTTTAGCAGTAACAACTGTACCGCTATGTAATAATGTTGCAGTTAAACTAATTGCAGTAAATAAAGTTATTATTATTCTCTTCATACTTTCAACCCCTTTAGATACATTATATTACATTTTATATTAAAATCAATATAATATTGTAATATATAGAAATTTGTGTTACTATAATAATAGGTTTTTTACTTAAAAGTTCATAAACTCCTTTGAAGTTTTAATTTTTTATGGCAAAAGGGCTTGTTTATACAGGCTCTTTTTTATTTATATATTTCTAATATGTATAATTGCAATAAAAAAAGAGGTAGTAAGGAATTAACCCTACTACCTTAATTCTATTTATATATTTCTAGTAATTTGTTAAATGTATTTCTTCCTGCTATACCATCTACTACTAAACCGTTATTCCTTTGAAATTCCATAACCTTTTGCTTTGTGTTAGGTCCAAATATATCGTCAATTCCTGCTCCTACCCTACATTGTAACCATCCCACACATTGTCCTCTACTGCCTTGCCTTAAACATAGATTTTTTAGCATTGTTTCTACTTGTTGTCCTCTTATGCCATCTACATATATATTTTGCCTGTAATCGTGGTTATATGCACTTTGTAAGTCTCTAAGATGTAGATTAACTGTAGAGGTATTATTTACTTGTACGTGGCTTGTAGTGGCTTGTGTAGTTGTTGTAGTTCCAACTAATCCTTTTACAATAGCATCAGCAATATTTTCTATATTATTTCTATATAAATTAACATCAGATTGAGTATCAACAAAACATATTTCAATTAACATAGCTTCCATAGATGTTCCATTGATAACCGCTAGATTGTTCCCTAATTTAATACCTCTGTTTCTAAATCCTAATGAACATATATTATTTAATACATTTACTGCATAAGAATGTTGTTTTGCATTATATGTATATATTTCAGTACCTACTCCGCCACCAGCATTTGCATGTATTGATACAAATAATTCTACATTGTTATTATTAGCAGTATCGCATCTTTTATTTAAGCTATTACTTGTACTACTTGCTGTAGATGGTCTGCACTCTATTACATTATGTCCTAATGTTCTTAATTTACTAATAACTTTATTGCCTACTGTGTTTATAATTTCCTCTTCTTTTATAATACCTACTGCACCGCCGTCATAATTGCAGCCATGTCCTAAGTCTATACCTATTTTCATATAAAAACCTTCTTTCTATATAAAATAAAAGAGTAGCATTACACTACTCTTCTTTACCTAATTGTTTAATAGTTTGATTTACTCCTACACTAACTCCCCAACACAAGATGCCTTGCAAGAATCCATTTACTATAACCTCTAGATTTACTTTATACTTAGCATTAATAATACTTAGTAGAATTGCAAATGTTATACCAAATAGCATTAACAATATTGTTATGTATTTATCTTTAATCATTTCGATTTTCTTAAAAAATACACCTACTACATAGATTGCAACTATTACTATTAATAAACTGCTTGGTATAAAACTCATAATGTCCATAAAACATTCCTCCTATTTAGATAAATTTAAAATAGCAAGTATATAACCTGCTATTCCTGCTATTATACCACCTAAGAATTTCATTATTAATTCATTCTTATTTTTTCTTTGTGTTTTGTCGAACTCGTCCCATCTATCATTCACTCTATTTACTGTTTTAATTAAGTCTTTTTGGTCAATTCTCATTTCTGTAACTGTTTTTTTTATGTCTTTCACATCATTTTCTAATGCTGTTAATCGTCTTTCTGTGTTTGTGTTTATAATTTCTTGTGCTTCACTATTCATGTTACATGCCTATTTCCCTTTCTTTTTAGTTTTAAAGATATTTACTAGTTTTATCATTCCAGGATAAAATATTTTTTTAATCCAATCCCACATACTCACACCACCTTTCTATTTTTTGGTTGAAATCATGAGTGCAAAATACCCAATTATCCATATAGCTATAAAGATTGATTGAGTAATAAAAAATGTTCTTAATGTTTTACAATATTCTCTTGTAATTTTCTCTAGTCTCTCAAAATATTGGTCTTGTATATTGTCCATAAGTGCTTCTTGTTCTTCTGTTTTATTACTCATAATTTCTCCTTTCTGCTTTTGTAATATAAAAAGAGACTGGATATTGTCCAATCTCTTAAAATTTAATTTTCTTCGTCTTTTCTATCTATTGTGAATTAATTAATCTAAAATATCCAGTTATATCACATACACCTATATAATCTCCACTAGTTACTACTGCAAAATCACCATTAACAATTCCAATTTTACTACCTAGAGCCACATCAGTTAATGAAGTATCTGAGATTTTAACATATCCATTAGTTTTTACTAGTATTTCTTCATTTGCAGTTGTACTAGTACTCATAGCCACACCATAAAATTTATAAGTATCTCTAGTTCCATGTGCTGTTACATAAAAACCATTACGTGCAACTGGTTTACCTTTAGAAATTGCACCATCTGCCATCATTACAGGGGTTTCATCAGAAAAGTTATACATATATTCATTACCATCTGTGGCAGTTATATCATACAATCCTTTAGTATTATTACTTCCTGTTATATCAAAGTCTATTCCCACACCACTTCCAGGAACTTCTTCCATCATCATTATTCCATTAAATTGACAGCCCATCATTTTAACTTTATTTTTAACTGTACTAGCCATGCCACCAAATTTAATAGAGCAGTTACCTTTACTTATAAATTTACAATTATTAAATTCAATATCCGCAGGAATAGTAAAATTAACATTACTATGCAATCCAAATGCTAACTGTTTATTAGATATAAATTTACAATCTTTAAATCTACATATAGCACCATTATGAATACCGCTACCATATGCAACGTTGTAATAAGTGTCCTCTGCTATAAAATCACAATTTACAATGTTTCTTTTGCAATAAGTATCGGTATATGCAAAATCATCATGACAAGCATATCTTGTTTTTACACCTTTAATTGTTAAGTTTTCTAATCCTGCTGTACCTGCTAAATTTATTGTAGATATATTAGCATTTGCAGTATCACATGTATATTGTAATATTGTATTTTCTTTTTTACCTAATGCTTTTAAAGTAACATAATTAGGTACGAATAAACCATAGAAATCACTAGCTGTTTTTTCATCATCTGTATAATAAGTATTAATATTATATGTTCCCTCGGGAATATACACCTCATATTGATTATCTTCACTTGGGTTTAAAGTCATGTATTGAAATACACCTTTTAGGTTTATACTGCCATCCATAATTATTTTTGTTAGTTTAGGTATATTTTTAGATTTTTCTTGTAATGTTTGTATATCAGCACTTGTTATATAATCGCACTCTTTAAACATATGTTGATATACTTCAAAATCTGTTTGTGTATCGCCTTCTTCTAATTGAAGATTAATAGTATAATCTGTAAAAGTTCCGCTACTCGGATATACTAACCAAAAATATTGTAAATCTGTTGCATCTGTTGGTGTAAAAGTGCTATATCTAGAAGGAGTGGCAATTGTTAATGAACAATTCAAACTCGCAACTTGTACCATAGGACTTTTATTAATAAGTCCACCACCTAAACCACTTGGAGCAGTTCCGTTTAAATAATTACAAGATACAGTATAAGTTTTACTAGCATCTACATAATTTAATTCATCTGTTATGACAACAGCAGAAGACGCACCAGTTTTATCTATAGTACCATTAATAACAATTTTATCAGAATAAACATTTATTGTTGTACCAGCATAAGATATTGTTTTAGGAGTTAGCTTAAGTTTATTTTTACTAATTTCAACAAAATCTAAATGATTATAATTTACACTCTTATCGCCCAATGCTTCACCGCTAGAAATTGCTCTTACTGCCCCTCCTACATTTGTATATGTAGTTCCATTTACAGTTCTTGCATCGATTAATTCTGCATCACCAGTTGTTGAACCACTAGGTAAACTTGTTAAAGCATCTATTCTTGCAGATTGTGTTTCTATGTCTACTGTATTTTTAGATACATTTATATTTGTAACATTTAAATCTGTTTTATTCGCCTTTTCTTCCAATTCTGAATTAATCGAACTTAACTCACTATCTACATAAGCCTTTTTAGCATAATTATTTAAACTACCAGTTTGAATTGTTTGAACTAGTGTAGTGTTTAATGTTTGTAATTCTGTTATAGCATCTGTAATTACATCTTCGCTAACACTTCCTGGTTTCATACTAGTAGGTATTACTTTATATTCTCTTCTTATAGTACCTTTTCTCACAGTTCCATCACTAATAATAATGTTAAATGTTCCAGAGCCGCTATATTGTGCCACTGCTTCTGGTGTAATGATTTCAATATAATTTGTACCATATATTATATCGCCATCTTGTAAAAATGGGTGCCCATTAGGTTTCAGCCACTCAATACTAACCGTATCAGTATCTAACAAAGTGTAAGGAGTACCATTTTCAAGTAATTCTATCTTGAACGGCACTCCTTTATCCCCTTGATTGAGTGTAAATGCAGTTGTGTAATCTTGTAGTACTAAATTACCTTTCAATGTTTGTTGACTTATCAATTTTGATTACCTCACTTTCTATATCTATAATATTTTCTTTAGTATTTATTACTTCTGTTAGTCTTACATCTTCATAGTCTTTTTGTTTTGCTTTTATTTCAAAAGAAAATTCCAAGTTAGGGTTTTCACTTTCTACTATAAAATAATCTTCATGTAATTCACTAACCCATATATCACCACGACCATATTTTGATAAAAATACATGATAATCTTCTTTAGTGTTAACAGTTTCAAGAAAAATAGGGTCTAAATGTATTTCTACTTTACATTTTTCCCTTGTATTGCTTTTGCCAATATCACCAAAATAACATTCTGTCGTTTCATAGGCACTTAAACGCCTATCTCCGTAGTGTTCTGTGGTTACCAATCTATTCTTAGTACCTCTTGCATCAAATGAGCCATAGCAAGTAACAGCACCGCTAAAATCTACATTACTGCCTTCCGAAATTGAATCATTTCGGTGCATCGAAAAGCTTGCTACATAACTACCGTCCTTTTCATAAGAGAATCGCATTTCATTGTCATAATTACAGGCTATAAGCATATTGTTATTGGTAGAGCCTAATACCTTCCCACATACTGTATCACCGTTGTAAAACGTTGATTGACCTTTGACATCTATGTTATTTTTAACTGTTACAACTCCCCACATATCTACATTACAACCACCAACAACAGTATCATTTCTATGAATTAATAAAGCACTATAGTAAGTGCCATCTTTTAAATAATCTAAACATACAGAATTCGTTTCTCCACAACCAATTACTAAATTATTGCTTGTTGTACTGCCATACACAGTTCCTATTACTGTGTTTCTATCATTTTTTGTAAAATTAATCGCTTTACGCATTTCGAGTGGATTGTAATGACATACATCTGCAAAGAAGTCCGTTGTTTCTAATATACTGATTGGATAACCGTATGTACTATCAACATTATATTTATCAAACTGAATATAAGGATGATATAAACCATCGTCTGGATTGTAATATTCAATATTTAAAAAAGAATAATCTCTATGACCTAAAACCATAGACTTTTGAGTTGGGTTTTCTGCCCTTTGTAAACTAAATAAACCGCCTATAACTCTTGTCCCTTCATTATCGTAAAAAGTAAGTTTATTTTTATCTATTTGCATAGACTTTTGATTATCGATAAAGAATTCCATACCATTTGTTCCACCCAAGTCCATTACAAAACTTCTGTCAACATTTTGTATTTTAATAACACTAAGAATTCCGGTACGAATAAGACTAGCATTAATTACACCATCTATAGTAAATCCATATTCATATGATCCATAATGCCCATCTTGAGAAAAAGCTAAGCCATTTCTATTAATCCTTACAACATTAATTGCCTTAGTTATATCTTTATTATCCATTACTAGAATTTCATTCTGCCTATATACCACATAAGAATCGCTAATACCGGCTTTAATAAGGCTATCTATGTAAGAAGCTATATTATTACCTTTATTAGCGTATTGTTCTTTTAGGTCTGCTATTATTTGTTGGCTCGACATAGGTTTAACAATAATAGTATTTGATAATGTTATTTCTTCTGTTCTTTGCAACATAACATTATATTTTTTACTTATAGCCCTAACATATATGTTTTGATTTAATCGTGGGATATAAACTCTTATTGTATCACCTAGATAGCAAGTTTCTGCAACTTGATAATTTTCATATTCTTTAGTTTTGGCTAATTGTACGAAATTAACGTTGTAAGTTGCTTGTATTTTATCTATATTACTATCACTAAACTCTAAAGCTATTCTTCTATCAAGTTCGGCTATTGCTTCGGCTTCAGTATCGTAGCCTTCATCAGAATTTTCATCTTTAACTTTAACATCATCATACTTAATAACATTACTATAAGTTTTTGCATAAGAATTAATTAAAGGGCTTTCTATCCAGTTACCTAATATTCCATTGTAGCCTTGTCCCCTTGCTCTAGTGACCAAATTATCGATATTAGAACTACCTTCAAACCCAGTAAGGTTTTTACCTTCTCGAATTGTAAAACCTCTTTCAGAACCGATTTTATCGTTTATAGTTATATTGTAAGCGCGTCTTTGTATTTCTCCTCCCCAACGTGTAAGAAAAGAATTATCTTCAGTGCCTTGTATTGCTTCGTATACTGTTTTTCTAACGTAGTATGCTGTAGAAGTTCTAGTGATATCAGAGGTAACAGTAATATCTTCTTTGCCTTTACCCACTGAACTACTAATCATATATGTTAATGCACTTAGACCGTTTTGTTCTGTTGGTCTAATATCATCTAAGAATAATGTCATAGTATCGCTTATTGTTATTTGTCTTGCAACTACATCTATATATCTTGTCCCTACTGTTACTTTGCTTATTCTAAATATTTCTTTACCATAGTCTTCTTGTACTTTTAATATAGCTTCTTCTACTAATAAATCTGTTATATCATCTTTAATAATGAATCTTGCATCTAATGTATAACTACTAAAATCTTCTTCGGTGCTACAAGATACACAATAGTTGTCTAATGTTTTACCGTTAAACATCAGTACATTAGCCTTAGGCTCATTTGAGGGGAAATAGCTTATTTTTATTTGTTTTTTCACATTATCCCTCCTATAAGTAAGTTTCTCTATAAATTATTTCTGTTTTTGTTACTGAACCAACTAATGAAAAAATATTATTACCTGAATCTAATTTAATATAATTCCCTATTGTATCCCAGTCTTTAGATTGACCATTACTATTAACACATTCCATGTTTTTACTATCTAACAATACATAATTATTAACGTTATTAATTTGCATTGTTTCTCCGTTATTAGTAATTTGAATATTGCCAGTTCCATAAACTTTAATTATCGTATCTGCTGCATAACTGCCAGTATTATAAACATTAAAGTTTTTACTTGTAGTAGTAAATGTAGTTTCTTCACAATTATATAAAAAAGGATCAACTATAAAAGAAAGTTCTACTTCACCTAAGTTAATCGCTGTTTGTTTAAAACTTGTTAATATTACTTTTTTAACTAGATAACATTTATCGTTGTTAAATATTAATCTATTATCATTAACGTTATTTAACCATTGTTTAATTTCATAAAGTTTTTCGTTTAAGTTACTTCCTCTTAAATCAAAAGAAAATTCTAATGTTCTGTCTTTGTAGTAACCTAAATCTATATACAAACTACCATTTCTACCCTCAACCTCTTGCTGTTCGTATACTTCATTATTTAATTCAATCTCTGGATAATCTGTAATATACAAATTCATATCTAAATTACTATTATTGTTAAAGTACAAAACTCCTTGTCTTATAGGTAAATCTATCAAATTATCACCTCACTTTTTGCATAAAAAAAGAACTAGTAAAAACTAGTTCTATAAATACACTTCTTTATATTCATATTCGCATTCTTTTTTGATTTTTGAATTCAGTTCTTTTAAAAATTTATTCCAACCTGAACTACCTTCAAGTACTTGAAAATTCAAAACTTTTATTTCTCCATCACTAGATTTGTAATTAATAACTGCAAAGAAATCATAATCAGTCTTTTCTTTATCATTTATTGCACTCATACCACCAATTATTGCTCCTAGTTGTCCAAGAAGAATTCCACCAATCATTGCTCTACCTGCAACACTTTTTCTTTTTCTTATTATTTCTTCTTTACTAAAATAATTTACTGCTATTATTTGATTGTAATTCAGATGTATAACTGGCTTTTTATCAAGTATAACGTTTATATCCAAACATTCTTTTTCATCATCTAAAGTTAATTTAACTATAGAATTTCTAGCATATTGATTTATCCCATCAAGGTATCTTAATTTTACACTTGTGTTCTTATTTCCTTTTTTAAAAAACATAACCCCAACCCCTAAAAACTTATATTATTACAATTATTTTACCGCCCTAAAGCATAATTGTCAAACTCTGATTGATAAGGAGAAATTGAACGAGCAACCTCTCTTCCATCTATATCTATATGGTTTTGTATAACATTATTAACGTTTGGAGTAGGATTATTAATTACATTGTTAACATAGTTACTACCTATATTCTTCATTCCTATACCTAAAGAATTGTTATTTACTGCATTTTGTAGCTTAGTATAATAATCTTTTAAGTTTGCCATTGTATCTTTAGTTAATTTAGGCATAGCATCTTCTACACCATTTCCAATACCTGGAGGTATAAAATAACCAATTTCCTTTTCGGCAACGACACTAGGGCTATGTATGCCAAGTCCTTCCTTAAATCCATCTACAATAGAACCACAAACACTAGATATTTTATTTTTTAACCAACTTATAGAACCTGTAATACCTTTCCATATACCTTGTACTATATTCTTGCCTATAGAAACCATTTGTGATGGTATACTCTTCATTGTATTAACTAAAGTGTCTTTAAATTGTTGACCTGCCTCTCTAGCTTTAAGAATCATATTACCTACAAATTCCGCTACTTTCATTATTGTATTAGATAACCATTCTGCAACTCTACCTGGTAATTGTCTAAAGAAATTAATTACACTCTCTAAGAAGCTCTTCCCAAGCTCTATAGCTTTGTTAATCATTTGTTCTCGCCACTCAATTACTTTTGTTACAGTATTGACTAACCATTCCCATACACGACCTGGTAACTGCATGAACCATTCTATTACGTTGTTTATAATTTCTGGCACTGTAACTCTAATAAACTCTTGTACTTGCAACCAAATATTAACTATCTTTCCTAGCATAAGTCCTAAGAAATAACCTATTCGTTCTGGCAATGTTGCATAAAAATTTATTACATTAGTTATTATAGTTTTAACACCTTCAACCATTGTAGTAAATACATTACTAATCCATGTTGTAATATTAGTCCATGTTTGACTTAAGAATTCTCCAATCCTTGTTGGTAGCTGTGCAAACCAGTTTATAACGTTGCTAATTATTTGTGGTATAGTGTTAGTGAAGAAATCGGCTATTGCCGTCCATACTACATCAAATACTGCTTTTATCGCGTTCCATGCTGCGGTTACTTTTTCTCTAAACGTATCACTTGTATTCCATAATGTTATAAATGCTACTACAAGACCTGCTATTAAAGCTACCACAAGCCCAATAGGATTAGCCATCATAACAACATTTAATAATTTCTGTGCTAATGTAAGTCCTGTTGTTGCTACTTGCCATGCTTTATATGCTTTAACTATAGCTGTTACTATTGTGTAAGTTTTAATCACTGTTAACAATGATAAGAATAAAGCTGTAATTTGGGGTAAGTTACTTAAGAACCATGTTAATCCGTTAATTAGTGAAGGTAGGTATGTAACTACTAGATCAAGTAATTTAAGTGCTAGTTCTCCTAACGTTTCAGCTAAAGATGTAATAGAAGCTTGTACCTCTGGATTGTCTAAAGCTGTTTTTAATGAGTTACCTAGTTCATTAACTTTAACCATGACATTTTGTGCTATTGGATATAATAAGTCACCTAGTTTTTGGGCTATTTCTTGAATTGTAACTTGTGCTGTTCTGGTGCTGTTTGCCAATTGGTCGCTTGTCCTCGCGAAATCGCCTTGTGCATCTGCTGTTTGTGCCATTAAGTATTGATATCTTAGTGTTGTTTGTTCAGCTTGTGACATAGAGTTCCATGTTTTATCAATACCTTGTGATAATGCGAATGCCTCCATATTAGCAACTGACATATTGATGCCGAGGGAACGTAACGGTTCAGTCTCCCCTGAAATTCCCGCACGAATTTTTTCAAATGTTTCCTCATGTGACAAATTATAAAAAGAACTCATATCCGCTGTTAATTCTGCCATGGCCATGGACATTTCTAAACTTGCTTCTGTAGTAAGCCCTGAACTTTTTAACATAGCACCTAAAGTAGATGAATATTTCTTAGCTTGTAATTCTGATAATCCAAAACTTTCCTTTGTAGTCTTAGCCCAATCATTAATGGTATTTGCTCCTTCTCCGAATGTGACATCCACCACATTTTGTATCTCGGCAAGATCACTAGCAACTCCAATAGACTTTAATCCTAATGCACCTAAAGCACCAGTAGCAACTGTAACCCCTTTTGCCGCTGTCTTAGCTATAGAACTTATTTTACTACCTACTTTTTCTAAACTACCTTCTAATTGTTTTACACCTTTTTCCGCACCACTCTGGTCTATATCAGTTTCAATGATGATTTTACCATCTGCCATAATCTATTCACCCCCATTCTGCACGTTTTTTATTTAATAACTCTTGTTCTTCTTTACTAATCCTATCTTCTAAACTGTAGTATTTCTGTAAATCCGCATACATTTTACGTTCTTTTTTATCCTCAATAGATGTTAAATCAATAGTTCTGTAATTCATAATCTTAACTATTTCATTGTCATCTTTAAGGCTATTAAATAGCGCCATGAATTCCCACCAGTGAAGATTTTCTTTATTGAGGTTAATATTATACTGTGACATAAAAGCTGTGAATATAAGGTCACTATCGGTCTCAAAATCATATGCTCTTTTATTGTTTCTTTTAAATATTCTCTTGCCTTGTTTAACTTTTTTGTTATCTTCTTCAATATTACCCCTAGAATAGAACCAATAAATTTTATTTATAGCTTCTTCTACGTTATCTGGTATTATAGGATAATAAAGTTTTAAAGCACCTAATAATTTCTCTTCTTCTGATAAACTATCATCTTGCATCATAAGGGCAAAAATAATAGAAGTACGAAAATCGCTATGAATTTCATACTTCTTTTTATCAATCTCTATGGTAGTAGGTAAATAGTCAATTAATATATTCATCTTCTTCTATTTACATGCTTGTTTATTGCTTCAAATTCTTTTTCATAACTTTTATTAGATGCTTCTATATATAAGAATAGTTCATCAACCGCTTTAGTACATTTTAATAGATTAGTTTTATTACCAAATATCTTTTTATCTGTACCATCACCAAATAGTCCGTTAAACAAATCAAATACTATTTCACAATGATATCTAATTAATTCAGATGTTTTATTAAACTCTGGTTTATCTTGTAACTTATTATTGTATTCATCTTGTAATTCTTCAAATCTCTCCATGACTTCCGCGTCCATGAAATCTAAATCTTGTAATTCTACATTATTAATTTTCATTTTACCTACTTCCTTTCATTAATTAGTCTGCTGTAAATGTCTTAGTTGTTGGATCAAATTCCCCTTGTGTCCAGTCAGTAACACCTTTAAACGAACCTGTGAATTGTAATTCTCCATCTTCGTCATTTAGTTCATCAATAACTACAACTACCTTTCTTTCTCTAGCCTTGTAAGTTCCGTCAGTTGCTCCTGGAGCTTCTGTATCTACAATGCAATAATCATAAATACAATCATCTCCAACTAATTCTTGTTCTGCTATCTTCTTTATAGCTTGTATAGCTGCTTCACTTTCTATAACATCAGCTGTAAAAGAACTCTCCCATTCATAAGATGTGATATTAGATGTTGCACTCTTTTGATGAATGTATCTTTTTGAAGTTGTTACTGGTGAAAAGCTTTCATTTAATTCTGAAAACCCCATCGTTAATCTTTCATAAGCATCATCAGCTGATGTTGCACCCTTTATTTTTAAGTAGTTTGCTACTACGTGTCTTGATTTTACACCACTCATTTTATCTACTTCCTTTCTTTTAAATAAATTAAGTTAAGTTGTATTTGATAAATTGATTTATCTTCCTCTGTAGAAATAATATAAGGACTAGAAATTACTCTTATTTGAGTAGCTTCTAATCCTTCTTCTAAAGTAGGAAATATTCCATTGTTATTATTATTTTCTATCCAGTTAGAAAACTCCTCATAGAAGTTACTGTTATCAATATTGCATATTACATCAGCCGAATAAGGCTCTTTAGATGTAAATACAAACTGACATTGTTTTAACATTGAACCATCTATGTATCTTTTTAATACTGGATCGCAAGGAGTTTCCTCGATAGAAAAACTATCAAAATCATCTTCAAGATAATTAACATTAACATTGTATTCTTTTAAAGCAGGACAATTATTTATATATTCTTTTATTGCTTCTATAACTTTCATTTCTTTCTTCCTCCTACAAAATTAGCAACTGATTGTACTATTTCATTACCGTGCTGTGTCCACATTCTTTTATCCCATAATTTCCCACGTGTTCCGCCTAAACTTGTACCTTGCTTTCCCATTCCTTTATTAGAATAGTACTGAAGCTTAGCATAGGGCGCTGAAAATATAATTTGTTTTGTTTTTATTGTTACATCTATATCTTTTAACCGTCCAGTGTCATAAGGTACAAAATTATTCATCTTAGCGGCGCATTGTTTAGTAAAATATTGTTGTGCTTTACCGTCCTTATTCAAATACCTGCGTAATAAAATCTTTTGTGTTTTATCCATCTGTATCTTAACTGTATTACTCATTATTTACACTCAATTTCCAATTTGTTAAATAGTTTTTGTGGTCTTACAGCTACGACCACCAACGGATTATATTTTTTAAGAAAATTGCTAACATTGAAATTATCTAAATCAACATCAACATCTCCTTTAATAATATAATCTCCAACATCTAAGACATTATTAAACGGGCTATAAATCATTGTGGTATCAACAATATTTACTACTTTGCCGCTAATACTAAAATTTCTATTAGCTTGTACGTTACATCTATTTAATTTAAATGTAGAATAGCTTTTATCGGCTCCTACGTGGACTATGGTAATAGTTTCTTTACCAAACATAAAAACACACCTTCTTAGGTAAAAGTGCCAGTATATCGGCTGTTATGAGGTTAGAAGAATTATAACCAGCTTCAAAACTTATTGATTGATTACCTTCAGTTATAGAAGTTGCTCCTGCCAATGAATTATTATACATATTCCCCATTTTATTTGATAGCAAATTTACAGCAATTCCAAAATTAGTTCTTATATATTCTTTTGTATATTCTCCGTTATAGTAATTAAAGATGGCTAGTACAGCCATCTCATTCAATTCAGTATCAGTAAAAGCCATCTAATCACTCCCTTATTTTGCATCTTTTATATTAACATAAAGTCCCTTTTGCTTGTTATCTAGTACCCAAATGTCATGGAACTTTCTGTAATCCATAGCCCATGCTCTAGCCTTTTGGTTAACTTCTGGTGTAAATATTCTCATGTTGTCAGTCTTTTGAACTGCGATAGGTACTTCTCTAGCAACAATTAAGAAGTTTATATCCTTACCATCTGTAGCCTTAGTGAATCCACCTGCTTCTTGTCCTGATGTCTTACCATCATTTAAAGTTAATTTTGTTTTCATACAAGCATCTATAACTGGTACTAGTGGAACTCCATCGATAGAAGGAACTCTTGTATCTACACCATTTACTGCAAATGTTGCAGCTGCTAATTTTTCTCCATAATATTGGGAAACTAAAGCTTGTACATCATATGTAACATAACATACTAAATTACCAGTAAATCCTTCTTTTCTTAATTGTTGAATACCAACTTTGATTTTATCAACTATAGTAGTCTTTGCTGGAGTGTAGTCATATTCTGCTTGTGTATCTCCATCAACTCCCATAGCTATTTGAGACAATTTTGCTATTCTAATAGCATCAATCTCTGGCACTACCTTAGTTCTTTGGAATTCTCCCATCACAGTTGAAGCTGTTACTACAAAATTAGTTTCATCAACGTATAATTCATCAAATGAGAAAGCTCTACCTCTGTCATATTCCATTTTTCTTGTTTCGTATTCGAATGTAATTCCACCAGATGCGAAACCGTCAGTTCTGTCATAGTTTCCTAAACCGTCCATATCTAGCTTAGGGATCTTAACTTCTGCCCCACCTTTATAAATTACTTGGGATGCATTTCCTTCCATCCACCCAGTCAATGCTCCTTGTGCTGCTGCTTTATCTAAATTCTTTTGAAATAATGTTGCTGTTGCAATAGTATTAATTGCCATAAAATATCACTCTCTTTCTTTTTTATAAATTAGTTATTGTACACCCATAGCACTAGCAATTTGTGCATTGAGTGAGTTATCAACGTTACTTTCAGATGGTGGTGTATAAGAACTTGAACTTAATTTATTCTTAACTCCGTTATCTACTGCACCGTTGATTATTTTTTCTATAGATTCAATGTTTTGTGTAGTAGTTTCATCATTTTCGCCTAGCACAAAATTGATTAAATCTGCATTTAGCCCTTTTTCAGTAAGTACTTTTGTATATTTACTTGTCATATCCGCTTTAGTTTTTTCTTTTTCTAAAGCTTCAAATTTTGCTTTAAGTTCTTCCAATTCCAGTTGTTCTGGAGTTTTCTTTTTATTGTTTGCTTTCTTAAGTTCTTCCTCAATAATTTTTGGTAAAGTCTCTTCTTTAAATGTTGCAACACCCTTCCCAATTCCACTATCTAAAGCGGATTGATAATAAGCCTTTACCTCCTTATTGCTTTCAAGAACCTTTTTAAAATCTTCTAACCCTATAGATGTAATATCAAAAGGTTTAGCTAAACCTTCTATTTCTTGAATTGCTTCGTTTATATCTGCATCATCTGCTATATCTTTTAATTTTTCTAATAATTCACTTTTTAACATTGTTTATCTCCTTTCGTCCAAGTAAGTGAGTATTACTCCCAAACAAGTCCTTTAGATTAATATTTATTTACCCCTCTCCAAGTAAGTTTTTTACTCCAAACAAGTTTTAGGGTATAAAAAATAAGCCTGTTTAACGTCTAGTGCTTAAAGACAATAGAAAAAGAGTAGCCTAAACTACTCTATATTTATCTGTTTTATTAACTTTCGCTTACTGGATATGAGAATGAACCTTGTATGACATAAGTGCCTTCTTTATCAAGGATATTACCATGTAATTTTATATCTGTACTTCCTCTATCTAAAACTACTGAAATAGAACTATTTGCTTCTACTACATTTAAGACGGCTTTTGTAGCAAATCCAATTTTAGGTAAGCTGGTTATATTAATCTTCGTATATCCATATGTCTTATAATCGCTAGGTGCATCAACATGAAGTTCGATTGTTACGTAACAAATTCCATTAATTACTTTATATGAAGAACGGCTCTTCGATATAGTTAACCCTAAAGCGGTTTCGTCAAACTTTATCGATGTTTCTTTTACATCAGCAACACTTGTAGTACATACTCTTGACCATGTAGGTCCAGTAACATCAATACCTTTTAATTGACCAATATATAAATAATTTTGAGCAATACTAGTACCAGCAGAAATTTTAAATTCTATAGAGAATTTTGAATCTTGGTGTTTATGAATAATTAAAATTCCGTTTCCAAAAGGTACATTTGTTATAGAATAATTATCTACCATTTGGCATAATAAACTATTATCTGGCATATTCTTAAATATATTTTCTACTGTTATAGGTGTTGTTAATCCTAATTGACTTATATCAGTAAATGTTTTTATATTACTATCTTTAACCTTATCATAAACACTCTTAGCACTAGGCACTTGTTCATTAGTAACAGTATCATCTAATGTGGTAACTATATCTTCCTTCATTAAGAACTCGTGCCAGCCACTCCATTCACCAAAGCCTGTTAAGTCAGCACTAGCACCTATAGTATTAACATAAATACGGCCACTAGTTGGACAGTAGAATGTTATATCTCTATATAGTGGGTCTTGTGATACATCTACAGAACAATAACCATAATTCATATTGTTAGGTAAGTCAGCACAGTTATTTGCATAAAAATAATTATGCGTTAATGCACCGAAAGTTTTGGCATAATCTAATACACTTCCACCTTGTAAGTCGAATACATCTAAATAATGCTTGGATTCCAATTCATTTATAGCACCTACTATATTCTTAGAAGTTGTATTAAGTGCATCAGCATTACTATTTCTTAATAATTTATCATGCTCATTAATAGCATTTACTATGCTTGATTTATCCACTGTTAATAAATCACTTCTATTACCTACAATTTCTTCAAATGTTAGAGTTGAAATAAATCCTGTAACACTAATGCCAGTTTTTAAAGTTACTTCGCTAGCATCTTCTTTAGCACTACCTATCCAAAGAGTTTGCACCCATTGCCCCAGTTGCTCCATAGGTTCGTCTATTATTATATACTCGTCAGTTGGTTCTTTTTGTTCACATTGTACTGTTTCCAATATTGTCGTAGTTCCATCTGCTATTGATTCCTTATATATTGTTGTTGTAATGGCATCTAAATCCATTATTACATAATAAGTATATGTATCTTTATCGGTTTTACAAGGTGTATCCACTGTAAAAGTACCACAATATGGTTTCATACTATAGTATACTGCATATTTACCTGCTGTTAAATCAGTCGTATTTGGTAAATACATTTTATACTTCCAAGCTGTATTGCTACCATTTCCATCTACTTGATAGTAATACCATGTTTTTAATTCTGTAGTATCATCTGCGATATCAGGTTTACTTGATACTATGTGTGTATCATTTGTCTCACCTACTAAACTATCAAGATAATCCTGTTCAGTTCCTATAAATCCATTTTTAACAGCTAATTCATAGTTATTCATCCCTTGAATACCTTGTAGATTGCCCTTGTAACACCAACTATTATTAATACTGTTTGCATCATCTCTAATATAATAGTCACTTGTATCTACATTGATATACATATCTCCTATATGAGAATCTGTTATTTCTACTACGATACTAGATTGGTTACTAGTTATTTCAGTACCTACAAAAATAGCACTCCCTATCCCTTGTAAGTTAGGAGTGATTATTGAGCCGTCTGCATCTGTTAATTTTAGAGTATATTCGGTATCACTTTGAGTTGCTATTTCAATAGTAGGATTAACTCCATCTTCGCCCTTCTCTCCTTGTATACCTTGTATACCTTGTTCCCCTTTATCGCCTTTCTCTCCCTTGTCTCCTGTATCTCCTTTATCACCTTTGACATTACCTACATTAATTGTTGTAGAATCTGAAAAGGTTAATATTAATTCATCATTAACTATTTCAGCATTTGTAATACTTACACCATCAGCAGGCTTGGGAAATGTCATTGTACTTGAAGTTCCATTAGTCCAGTTAAAAGTAATACTGCAATTATCGTTGTCTACTGTAGCACTAGCTAAACCACTTTGAATTCCATTTACAAGTTTTTTACTTAAAGCATAAGTTACTATATCCACCTTATCACCTCGCTTTTATAATGGTTTCCATACTTTATTTTCTTCATCATATTTGTATGTATCACTTGTTTCAAAATTAAATAAAATGTCGCCATTATCAAGTTTTACACCTAATAAATTTCCATCACTATCTGGTAAATGTTTATTCGCAGTAATATCTGCTGTTATACAATTATATTCCTTTAAAAACTCTGTTCTGTTTGCCAAAGTTATCAATTTACATTCCTCCTTTAACTTTCTACAGTGTAGTAACACCTACATTTTATATGGATTTTTGCTGGTGGTCTATTTGGGTCATCTATTCTATAAGTTTCCCCATCTAAGTCCTTACATTCTGCACATGTTGCACCATCTAAAGTCGCATTACGTGTAACTCTTTCTACTCCTGTATATTTACAAAATTCTTCAAACATATCTTGTCTAACATTGCTTATAGTATCTTCTACTAGCCTTTCAGCATTATATTTACTAGTATTAAAAGCCTTTTCTATGTTTCTTCTCATTTGTTCTTTATTAATTTTACCATTAATAAAATCATCAACTTGTTTTCTTAAGTACTTACTAATATCTTTGTTATTTTTCCAGATTCTATCACTATAGGTTTTACCATCTATAACCTTATTAGTAATTTTCTTTGCATCTTTAAGTTTATAGTTATAAAATCCTTCTAGCTTATCCAGTGTATTATTTATTAAACCTTTTGTTATTTTAATTTGGTTAGAAGATTCTTTATTAATGAAAGCAATTATCTTATTACTTAGCTTTTGATTTATAATAATGCTTTCCGCTTTATCAATTTTGAGGAAGTCCTCAATAACTTTATAATATAACAATAAAAGAGCCACCTCTTTAAGTAACTCCTCTTTATCATTTTTCTGTTCTTGATATATCTTTTTAAGTTCAGAATCAAGATCATCATATATACCAGAAATTAATTCTAACTCTTCATCTTTACTATACATTTTCTACACCGTTTGTGTTAGATTTTTCTTCATTAGAATTTTCACCTATAGACAAATAGTCGTTTGATGAAATTCTATTTAAATCATTTTTAAGTTCTTTCTCTATCTTTTCGCCCTCTGCTGCTACGTTTTCTATACGTGGTAACCAGCTTCTTAAAGTTTCTTTACTTACTGTATTTGTTGGAGCAATTTTACTAATCATATCAGCCAAACCAGTTTCATCTACTGGTACATTAGGAGTAAATCCTATCTTTATAGTATTAGCATCATAATTCTTACTTTCTGTTAAATATAAATGTCTGAATAAGCATTGTAAGCGAGTATATAATATATTACTCATAGCTTTCTCATTCATTTTACATTTAGCTTCTAATGATTGGAGCCTACTTCTTAAAGCTATACCACTTAAATTACTTTGTAGCTTTTCATTAGTATTAACATGTGATGTTAAGGTATATATTAAATCTTTTAATTCATCCCTAGTACTTTTTATAAATGTATCATTGACATTTTTTATTAACCAGTCAGCATCTTGTGTTGTTTTATCACCAAATAACATAATACAATTATTACGCACCACAGGCTCTTTCTTCTTGGGGTTTCCATTTTCATCTAGTATTACATTTCCATCTTTATCTAACTCTTCTTCTGCTTCTACTCCATATATTTTAAGTATGGCATTTCTAAAATCTGATATTTCACATACTGCATCTGATAAATTAGTTTCTAAAGCATCTTGAAGGTTTTTAATAGTCTTGTATATAGTCTTATCACCTTCTAAATAGCCCCTATCTTCGTTGTAAGCCTTACCGCCTACCATACCAACACCAACTGGTAACATACCGAAATAATGTTCTGTAGAAGGAGCAACCTCTTGCCATTTATCATCAAGGTGATATATACGTTCTTCTGTATATACATCTATATAAGTTGTCTCCGGTTCAAGTTGCTTCTTAAACATATGAAGGAAATACGTAGGAATATCATCCTTAATATACATGTAACCATCCAAAGGAGTTACTATTTTATTCTTAAACTTGAACTTTTTAGGTTCATATTCTTCTCTGTAGTTAATCTCATAGCATAAACCATACTTTATTAACTCTATTCCTAAGTTAATGTCATGATCTGCTTTATTATTCTTTAAATTATAAGCAATATCTTTAACTATTTGCTTATTATCTTCTAAGGAAGTGTATGTAATGTCATTACCAAATGAATATTGTGCTTCCTCATCAACTAACTTTTGAATAAAATTCGTATTTACTTTTAGATTACTTCGCCCTTCTCTAGGTGTGAAGTTTAATAAACTATCTGTACTGCCGTAATAATAGCGATTTATGTCATGATAATATGGGTTCTTAGTTTGATAATCTGCATAACATTTTTGAATAAATTCTAATTCTTCTTGTTCCACTTTAACACTTCCTTTCTATCTGTAAATTATGCTAAAACTAGGTCTTAACTGTATTTGATCTATATTATTAATAGCCATTTCAAGTGAATCTATAGCATCATCATGAATTGTGAATTTTTGACCTCTAAAATCTTGGACTTGTTTATTATATTCAACGTCATTTTCATTAAAGAGAACTTGTCCGCTGTTTATCTTATCTGTAATAGTCATTATTCTTTGGTCTTTATTTTGAGTATTATAAACTGTTATAACCTCTATATGTCTTTTTCTTAATCTAATATCTTTTGCTATTGCTTCCTCTATTCTGGTAGCATCTACACCCTTATATACATTCTTTTCTAGTACTACATGGGTTATATCTTCCCATTTTAGAAGTAACATAATAGTAAAATCTATATATCTATCAAATTCTGTCTTAGAATCGAACCTTTTCAAAGTTCCTTCTCTAACACAATAAAAGCCATTACTCTTACCTAATACAGTAAATGCAGTAAAATCTGATTTAGCTGTATTACTTGCACCTTGGTCTATAGATAATAAAGTCTTTTCAAACTTCTTACTTTCCATTTCAATAGAAGGTATCTTTGCTATAGATTTTACCCATATATCACCAACACTTTCACAATCACACATAAGCTCTTGCATAAATGACAACCTTTTAGTAAAATAATCATTCATTAATTCACATGGATTGTATTTACCTTCCCATAAAGTAGTAAAATTCATTTCTTCTTCATGGTCATAATAAAAAGACTTGGCATTTTCTACTCTATTTTCATCTTTACTATTCATTAAAATAGTTCGGTATTCTTGCCATAGTTTAGAATTTTCAACATATTCATCTATATCAAAATCTACTACAGCCCTTCTAAACACTTTAAAGGTACTATCTTGTCTTACTGTATTAACTAGATCATCTGCTGCAAGTGGAGTTCCTATTACTATAAATTTAGTATCAATTCCTTGTTTCTTACCTTTTATTACTTTGGCTTTATCTCCAGCAGGAAGAATTTCTTTATATAGCTTATTTACTGTCTTTTCCTTTGCATTATCAGAAAGTATATCATCTTCTTTCAGTACATCATCGACAATTACTATTTGCGGTCTTTGTCCTCTGTATTTAGCACCTCTAATTGTACCGCCCCAAGTAAAACCTTGTACCTTAGTACCATTAGATAACTCTAATTCTTCTTTATTTACTGTAAATTTCTTTGTATTTATTAACTCCCCAAAGGTTTCTTTTATCTTGTCATATCCTAAACAAGTCCTAACCTCTGATATAAACTCTTCCATAAGCTTATCCGTTTTACCTATAACTACCGTATACCTACTTATTTGATATACAGCCCCCCATGTTGCAGTTGATGTATTAACCACTGTACTCTTACCAATACCTCTAGGAAGTATAAATTCCTCTCTATTAGTTTTATCGTTGATAAGTAAGTCATTTAATTCTTCAAATACCTCATAATGTACTGGTGCTAATGGTCTTGAACTATTCTTGTTGGAAGGGATAAATAAATCTCTTAAGAAGTATAGATTAAAGAACTCTATGTCTGTTTTGCCTAAACTTTTAGCGATTAAATCTAATCTATCCTTATTATTTTTTATTACAGCCTTAGCCTTGTCGCTACTTCCGTAATATTCACTTAAATACTTAAAAAGTAACACTACACTTAATTCAGTATCTTTATATTCTTTATTGTTATAATAATATATCTTGTCCATGTGTTACTCCTTTCTTATTTAATACAAAATAAAAAGAGTGGTCTTACTGCTGTCTCACGACATGCGCCACTCGATAAAACTTACTATTTAGTTATATGGTTTTTAAAACTACATAAAACCTAAAAAAATTTTAAAAAATTTTATAGCGATAACCTGAGCGCCTTCCAACTGTTTCCAGATAGAATAGGCGTGGGTATCTAACTATTACATCTAATGAGACATACAGTTAAGTCTAACTAGACATAATTTATGTTCTGTCTCCTTTGTCTCGTTAACCCCTCAACCCTTGATATTACTGGGTTCGCTTTATGTCTCATTAACTCTAATTAGACACTTTAGATTATATAAAAATACAAATACATATTATTGTGTATATATAGCAAACACTACTTAGCTATCTTATCTAAATCAATAACATTACTATCATTATTATTATCATCTAGCAATGTATCAAGATCAATATTTTCAGCATCTTTATTGTTATTAGATACTTCTAATTCAGCCTTAGTAGTAGCTTTACCCAAGGAGCGGTCTAATAATGAGTTCAGGGCTTGTAGCCTTATAGCCTCACTATCCGCCGTGTAAGCGAGTTTTTTAACTGCGTCCAGTAATTCCCTTGTATCACCCTTAAGACTCGTTAGAGCCTCGTTACACATAATCCGTCTTCGCCTGTCCATCTCGCGCTTTATTTCTTCCTTATTCATCCAGTCATAAATCGTCTGTCTAGACATCTTTAATTCTTTAGCAATATCAGCTTTTGACATACCTTCAGCTAACATACTAATCATTTTATTTTGTTTTTCAGTAAGCATTTTTACAATCCCCCCTTTCTGTAAAGTAAAATCTTACGTTTTTTTATACATTCAAAAGGTGGCCTCCTATAGGTACATATATATTTATTTATATTTGTACTCATAAGCGGCCACCCTAATTTAATAGTTTTGATAAGTCTAAATATAGATCATTTTCTTTATCAACCTTAAATTTATTAACTCTAAAGCAATAAACTCCATTAATAATACTATAATAACTACTAATATCTGCTGTTGCTAGTTGTAATTCATTAAGAGTAATATCACCATTTAAATATCTTTTCTGTAATTGCTTAAGAGCCTTAATATAAGACATGTTTCTCCAGAAGGAATTATATTCCTCTTTAGATACTTCAACAGCTTCATTATCTCCTAAAGTTAGTTTAAAATAATAAAAGCCGTCTCTTGACATAACTTTATTATCAATAAGTTTTTTATCCCATCTAACAACAGTATTTTTATTAACACATGAATTAATAGCAATATCCTTTATACTAATAGCTTTATTTTGCAATCTATCATTTAAGTATTTTGTAAAGTTATAAGGCTTTCTAATATTTAAAGTAGATAAGGCCTTAATTCCTGGATTATCATTTTCAACTATGTTGTAAGTAGTTTTATTACCTTTAGATATATTAATAAGTTTATAACCTAAAGTATTTAATTTTTTATTCAATGTATTACGTTTTTCCATTTTCCTAATACTATTTGTACTAGTATTTAATAATTCTGCTAATTGTTTTCTAGTGTAAATCATGTTTAACCTCATAAAAAATAAGAGCAACTACAATGTAATTACTCTTATAATCATAGGCGCTTTCGTCCTAACATTTTCGGTCTCCTATGTACCTATATATATCTTTACTTACTTTAATACTATTGTACCGCCCGCAAAAACGAGCCACGAAAGATATATCTATTATAATCGACTTATAGTCTTTGTAATATGCTTATTACCTCGCCACTTTATACACTTGCGTAGTGTAATGCTTATTTGACGCATTCACCGATAAATGATAAATATAAGCATTAAAAAACCACCGGTGGAGTCGGTGGCTTCTCATTACTTATACGAGGGGATGGTAAAAGTGTAATATCTTTTTCACAAAGAAAATATAATTAAAGAACGTATTTATTATTCTTTACAATATTATTATAGCACGTATTTCTTGTAATTTTGTGTAATGTTTGTGTAAATTTTGTGTAATGAAAAAGCGATAGAAATTAATCTATCACTTATATAAACTTACTATGTTCTGTTTTTACTTCTTTTGAATATACAAAAATTCCATCAACTTCTTTAAGTATCTTATCTATATCT
>JGI24712J26585_10000329_pt1 | contig 40966 bp, 36 predicted proteins | sample BioPla3DNA2_FD_26585 | JGI IMG/M metagenome (IMG submission 26585)
TAATTTTGTCTACATATTCAATTTTTAAAACCACCGAAAGATGGTTTGTTTGCTATGCACTTAAATATTTGGACAATCTCTACTATTCTTTTTCAACCTTACACCCTCTTTTTTTGGAATTTGTTAAGTATAAAGTTAACTTTACAAGCATAAACCATTTCTATGTTTTTTATCGTCATAAAAGTATAAATTGTTTACCTTTTTTTAAAAATTAATGTTTACACTGCCTACAAACAAGATAAAACTAAAAAGTTTGTAATAATCATATATTTCCAATTATAGTAGTTATGTTTGATTTTATATCAATATTAGGTTATATTATTGTATGTAAAAAATATTGTTAAGTAATAAATATCTTTTTACTTTAAAGGAGATAAACAATGATTATAAAGCCAAAAACTAGAGGATTTATTTGTACTACGGCACACCCAGAAGGGTGTACACAAAATGTTCGAGAACAGATTGATTATGTCAAAAGTAAAGAACCGATAAACGGACCTAAAAAAGTTCTGGTAATTGGAGCGTCAACCGGTTATGGATTAGCTTCACGAGTTGCAGCGGCTTTTGGCTCTGGTGCAGACACTATAGGTATATTTTTTGAAAGACCTGCGGACAGTAAGCGTACAGCAACGGCTGGTTGGTACAATATGGCAGCGTTTGAGGAAGAGGCAATCAAAGCAGGATTATATTCAAAAAGTATTAATGGAGATGCTTTTTCAGATAGTATTAAAGAGCAAACCATTGAGCTTATCAAAAAGGATTGGGGAAAGGTTGATCTTATAATATACAGTCTTGCTTCTCCAAGAAGAACTCATCCGCAGACAGGTGAGGTATTTAATTCTGTAATAAAGCCTATAGGAAAGCCCTACACAAATAAAACAGTTGATTTCCACAACGGTGAAGTATCGGATGTAACCATAGAGCCTGCCACTGAAGATGAAATCAGGCAGACGGTAGCTGTTATGGGTGGAGAAGACTGGGAGATGTGGATGAAAGCACTTAAAAATGCTGGAGTACTTGCTGATGATGTTACCACCGTTGCGTTTTCATACATAGGTCCGGAATTGACTCATGCTGTATATAAAGACGGTACAATAGGAAAGGCAAAAGAACACCTTGATACATCGGCAAAAAATATAACAGAAATGCTTAAGGGAATTAATGGTAAGGCGTACATTTCAGTTAATAAAGCTTTGGTAACTCAATCAAGTTCAGCAATACCTGTAGTTCCTCTATATATTTCACTTTTATACAAAGCGATGAAGACCAAGGGAACTCATGAAGGTTGTATTGAACAAATGTATAGGCTATTGAAAGAACGATTATATGCAGATAATCTATTGCTTGATGAAGCTGGTAGGATACGTTTAGATGACTTTGAAATGCAAGAGGATGTACAAAATGAAGTGGCTAAATTGTGGGCTTTGGTAAATACTGATAATATTGAACAAGTATCCGATATTAAAGGATATAGAGAAGAGTTCTTCAAGCTTTTTGGATTTATGCGTGCTGAAATTAACTATGATGAAGAATGCGAAGTAGATGTTAAAAATCCCGGAATGATTTGATTGTATTGGATTTTAAGTTTGGCTTTTTATTAAAACTGAGTGTTAAAAAAGCTATAGGATATTTTTAAGAGTATAGGAATTTATAAAAAGCCTATCTTACTAACGCTGTAAGTGAGATAGGCTTTTGTTATTACGCTTCTTTCGAAGGAAGTGAAAGAGGCAAAAGCGAAGGAGCTCGATGCCCTTCGTTTTTATTAGCTTTGCTGTTGTTGTAACTAGAATGTAAATGCTATAATAAAATCATTGAAAGGATAAATTGGGTTTTGGATGAATAATAATAACCTGTTAGTAATCTAGTGTTATTATTTTTATAATGATCGGTATATGGTATGAAATGTATATCAGTAATCCCCTAGACTATATATTTAGAAATACCGATCCACGGGGATCACTTGCAGCAAATGTTGGCAATTCAACAGTAAGATGTCTTAGTAATTTACATCTTGAGAAAATGTTAGCAGATAGGCACACAATGAGTAAAACAGTAAGAGACGAAGTTTCTGAAAAATCAAATGAATGGGGATATAGGCTAGGTTCCTGTTATGTTCGTAAGGTTCATTTCAGAGATCTTGAAATGATAAGACAAATTGAGAGCAAGGTTGTAAACCGATTAAGACAGGTAACATCGGCAATTAAGCAAGATGGAGCTAATCAGGTTAATATAATAAGAAGTACAGCTGATAAAACTGCAGCTGTGGATTTTGGTAAAGCTGCAACTATAAGACCTAAAATAGTTGGAGAAACACTAAGGAAAATATCAAAGGACAAGGATGTTGCAACGGCAATGTTTGATATTCTAGAAACTGAGAGGATAATTGAAAGGGATATTCCCATTGAAATGCTACCGGAAGGACATGACTTGTTGGCACAGATCTTAGCAAGTAAAAGAGAAAATTAATGTTCTTTTTCACTTCGTTCGAAAGAAGTGTAAATAAAAATCCCCAGCGGATTGCTGGGGATACTTTTATTTACTACTTAATTAATCTGCTAAAACAAAGTGAATTTTGTATAGATTTTCTGTACCGTCTTCAGCTTTTACAGATACTTTAGCTGTTCCTGGCAAATATGTTGCCTGAGTAACAGTCAATCTAGCATCATCATCGTTTGCAACAGCTGTAACTTTAGGAATATACTTATCATCGTCAAGTTCTACAATATAAGATGTAGTATCAGCATCAAAGTTTTTTACGCTCTTGTTATCATATTTAAGAGATCTAAGTGTTGCATCAGAACTTTTATTCATTGTAAATTTTACATAATAAATATTTCTTGTCACACCATCTTCAGCAACTACAACTATTTTTGCATATCCAGGTATTTCTGTTGCTTGAGTTATAGACACTGTAGCGTCATCATCGTTTGCAACAGCAGTAACTGTAGGGATGTCCTCATCATCAGCAAGATTCACTGTGTAGTGAGTTTCATCTTTATCAAAATCTTTTACAAGCACATTATCATACTTAAGAGCACTAAGTGTAGCATCTGAACTTGCTTCTTCTACTACGAAACGAATTGTATATGTTTTTTTAGTTTCTTTGTCTTTAGAAGTTACAACTACACTTGCATATCCTGGTACTTCTGTTGCTTGAGTAATACTAACGTCTGCATCAGAATTAGTTGCTTTTGCTGTAACTTTAGGAATATCCTTATTGTTAAGCTTTACTACATAATATGTATCAATTTTGTCGAAATCTTCAACCATTTGACCATCATACTTAAGAGCACTAAGTGTAGCATCGGACTCGTTGCCTATTACTACTTTGTCTTCGTCTTCATAGTCACCAATAACAATCTTTTCTGTCTTTTCGATAACTTTTTCTAAAAGAGCAGCAGCTTCAGCTCTAGTTAAAGAACCTTGAGGATTGAATTGTCCATTAGATCCGATCATAATTCCTTCTTCATAAGCGGTATAAACAAAATCTCTTAAATTTTCAGAAATTTTATCGTAATCGTCAAATACTTCTTTTAATTTTTTATCATTACTAACTACTTGTAATTCAAGTGCTTTAACTAATGCAACAGCCATGTCTTCACGTACAGCACTTCTTTCACCATAGAAGAACATATCACCATTGCTTTTCTTATATCCTGTTAGGTAGGACTTTGCAGCTTCTACTGATTGGAAGTCCCATCTGTTTTTAGGAACATCTTTAAAGGTTTCAGATTTACTTTTTGTTTCTAAGCTGAGTGTTTTTGCTAACATTGTTGCAAACTGAGATCTTGTAACCTGATCGTTTGGTCTAAAGGAATTATCTGAGAATCCAGCAATAATTCCACGATTATAAAGATCGGATACTGAAACATATGCCCAGTGTGAATTGCTCAAGTCAATAAATGTGATATTGATATTTTGTTGTGCCTTTGGCACTTTGTGGTGTGTGTGGATCTCAATCTTTATTTTTTCTTTTGCTGGTGGTGGCGGTGGTGCAGGTTTCTTTGGCTTTGGTGCGGCATTTACTCCGCATACACTTGTTAGCATTACTGATACTAACATACATAAGGCTAATAATCCTTTGGTCTTCTTAATCATCATAATCATCCTTTCAAAATAATATAAATACTTATGTTTATAATATATACCAAATATTAATGTTTAATATTTGATATAAATTTCTACTTTTAAGTCGGCTTATGTTGTGTTTTTGTCATTCGTTGTATGTGCTGCTTAGATTGTTATAGTTGAATAGAAGTATGTAGTTTGTAGGGCAAATTTTTTTGAATATATATAACTGTAATAATATTCGAAAGTAAAAAATAAAAATTTGGGGTTAAAAATATTTCTAATAAAATTTTTAATAAAATTAGCCAAAGATTAAGTCTAAAAACTATGTATTACCGTTCTTAAAACTAATATTTTCAATATTAACAACACAATTAATCAGGATAAAATTTTTGTAAAAAACAAACAATACATATTGAAATATGGTTTAATATGGTATATTATATTATTGCAAGTGGTAAAAATAACTAATTATATAATAAATTGCAATTAAGTAGTTAAGATAGTCAAAAATCGACAGTTTATCATTTCAAATTCGCATTTAATTCACCTGACAAAAGTTTGATTAATTGTTTTATCTATTAACATCAGTTCACAATACCAATCATTTAGGGAGGGAGTATATTGAGTAAATGGAAAAAATCAATTTATACTTTTGTAATTGAAAAGGGTGAGGAAATAATCTTATACAACAGTTTTATGGGTGCTATTGCACGAATACCTAAGGAACATACAAATAGGGTAAGAAATATTTTAAACAATGGAATTGATGAGATTCAACTAGACGAATTATTGGTAGCTGAACTTTGTGTACAAGGGTTCTTGATTGATAGTGAAATCAATGAGCAATACCTAGTGAGATCAACTCTTGAAAAAGAGCAAGACAGCACTTTAGGTCTTACTATAATGCCTCATGAAGACTGTAACTTTAGATGTTCGTATTGCTATGAAAGCTTCGAAAACGGACTTATAACACCTAAAATAATGCGTGGGATAAAATTGTTTGTTAAGAAAAAAGCAGAAAGAGAAAATTTTTTAAGGATGACTTGCTCTTGGTTCGGTGGTGAACCACTTTTAGCCTTTGATGAAATACTAGATATGTCCGATGCTTTTATAGAATCCTGCAACGAAAACGATATTAAATATTTAAGTTCAATGACAACCAATGGATATTTATTGACACCAGAGAGGGTGGAAAAGCTTATTGAGCGTAATGTGTTATATTTTCAGATAACACTAGATGGACCTGAAGAAATACATAATAGGAGCAGAAAGTTAGTTGGAGGTCAGGGGACGTATAGTACAATTATGAAAAACCTTATAGCTTTAAAGGATATTAATAATAAGGATCTTACTGTTAAGATTAGAGTGAATTTTTCTCCAACAACAATTGAAACAATTGAAAATTGGATTAGAGATGAAATAGCTCCTGAATTTTCAGCAGACAAGCGATTTATGATAACATTTCAGCCGATAAGAAATTGGGGAAGATGTAATAAAAACATAAACGAATACTTTCATGATCAAATTTTTATAGGAGATTATATTTCATATTTAAATAATGCTTGTATTAATCTGGGTTTTTCAAAACAAGATGTTCGTCAATCGCTAGACCCCCATGGAAATGTCTGTTATGCAAGTAAAAGCAATTCAATAGTAATAGGTTCCGATGGCTCTATATATAAATGTACAGTTGCCTTTGATAACTCCATAAACAGTATAGGAGTAATAAATGTGGATGGAACATTAAATCTGAACAAAGTAAAAATGGGTATGTGGACAAAAGACTATGTTGATAGTACTGAGAAATGTGGAAAGTGTGCATTTTATCCATCATGTCAGACCAAAAAGTGTCCTCTAATATCAATTAATTGCGGTAATCCTACATGTCCAGATATATTTGAGAATATTGAGAGTTATATTACAGCAACTATAAGTGCCGAAATATAGATTTTTACTTTTGCTGCAATTTAGATGACCAATTTTAATGATATATGTGATCTTCAAAATAAAGCCATAAAAAATTATTCCGCCTAGATTTTTTTAAGGAGATGATATAATGTTGGAGAATTTAGAAGAAGTTAAAAAAGCCAAGGCACAGATAATGGAAGGTGCATTGACTATATGGAATACTAGATTGGAGGCTTTACAAAAGACCGGAAATTTACAAGATTTACTTCAACATTTAGGCTCACCGGTCGAGTGGAGTGACAATTGCGGGTGTAATGTACAATGTGAAAGCTTCTATGGTTCACTTGACCAACAAAGTGTTAATCCCGCAGTTAAAAAAGTAGTATAAGGGTCATTATAAACTTATATGAGTTACATAGGAGAGGCTTTTCTTGATTTTTCATAAAAATATGGGCGGAATAAATTCTTTTTTTACTTAGCGAAATTGTAACAACAGAACTTGTTGATGAATAGTATGCTATTGTAAAGAAATTAAAATGAAAGGATTGATTTTTATGTTAGGTAAAGGTTCTGTAGGCGGTATATTCGATAACGATGAAATTTTATGGTTTATTATTCTATTCTTATTACTGTTCTTCTGTAGACCATGTGGACCAGTAGCGGGTATTGCTGATTGTTAGTTTTATTAAGAAATTAGGCATGTAAAGTTTATAGTCGTGAAATTGTTTGACTACTATAAAAAATTTACAATGGTATTTGTAGTGATTTTTGTTTACTTATTTACTACCAAGAAGTATTTCATGGCTTAGTATGTGTTTAAAAGAATAAAATGTAGTGGATGTAATAATCGGAGGACAAAGTCTATCCGATTATTACATTTTACATATGAATGTAGTTATGAAGCTTTCTTTAAGTAAACAAAAATAGCATATGGGAACATTCGTAGCATGAATGCTCCCATATGTAAGCTTTGCTATTAATAAATAATAACATTAGGCAATTTATTCAGTATATTAGTAAAAGCTTATCATCAATTTTAAAGATTTTCGTTGTAGAAAGGGTATTCAATATATAAGGTGTTAAAAAATTTAATAGTAAATATAGCTCTTTATGGAATCACCTAATATGTAAATTGTACTTTTAGAAATTACAAATGTAGAGATTTTACAAAAACTCTAATAATTAAGTAGTCTTTTCACTCTATGTAGGTTATAGAAATGCTTTATTAACAATCGTAGCCTTTTCCGTTGCAAAATAGTATTAAGAAAACAAGGATGAAGAACAATATATCGCTATTATCACCAAAAAACTTTTTTAAGCCGTCTTTCATATTTATTTACCTCCATGAAATAATTTTAGAATACTACATACTATTCAACTTATAAAAAATGGTGCATGAAAACTTTTACAATTTGCTAGACCATCATTGCTAATTGATGTTATAATATAAAAGGTAAGTATTTATTGAGAGGGGTAGTTTTGATATGAAAAAGTTTGTGGTAGGTTTAGTTTTAGGTAGTCTTATCACAGGGACAGTAGGGGCAACGGCTCAATACATCTTAAATCCAATAACTTACGATATAACAGTTAATGGAAAAAGCTTGAAAGATGAGGAATACCCAATGCTGAACTTAAATGGGACAACTTATTTAAGCCTAAGGAAGACAACTGAAGCAGTAGGGGCAACACTTTTCTGGAATGAGGCTACTAAGACAGCTGAATTGACAACAACTCAGAATTCATCAAGTGTCAATGTAAGTTCAAGTGGAAGTTTTTCAATGAAATCAGAATTTTTTGTATTACGTGAAGAGCCAATTATGTATGTAATACATGATAATGAATACTATATTGAGATTTCTGCTTTTTCACAATATTTAACTGCAGATGCTAGTAACTGTTACATAAAAATTCCTGGCAAACCAGAATTAACACTGCCAAAAGAACAAGGAAGCGACAAGTTAAAAACAGGTGAAACAGTAATTGAATACTTGAACTTTACTTATGTTAGATTAGCTGATTTAGAATTTACGACAGAAATAAAAGATAATGTTTTGTGGCTAAAATAGTCCCTATGCGAAGAAAACAAGAAATGTGATAAAAAAACCGGTATACATTTTATATTGTAGCCGGTTTTTTTAAATTCTTTTTTTCTGTGCAAATCCCAATTTTATGCTTCCAGCGGAATAGCTGGTCTGTTTAGCAAACCTCTACATTTACGAACAACAATGATATCTCGTATATAGCAAAAATCAATCATATGTTATGACATAGCCATTATTTAAAGGGTCTAAAATAAATGAAAAATCCCTGAAACACTTTAGTTTCAAGGACTTCATCATTACTTTTTATGGTCGGAGTGACGTGACTTGAACACGCGACCTCTTGCACCCCAAGCAAGCACTCTAGCCAAACTGAGCTACACCCCGATAACGAATTCTTATTATAGCACAATCATTTTCAATTGTAAATATAGAAAAATTAAAAAACAAATGTATAAAACATGAATTATTTGTTGATAATTAAAACTAAGCAATATTATTACACATTTTGAAAATAAAAATCAAATTTAAGTGGTTTAGTTCTACTTAAGATTTAGTTTAAGGGAGGAAACTATTATGTTAAGTGATGAGGTAGCACCATTAAGCGAACCTCCGAGGTTAAAGGCTCAAAAAAAGTATAAAAAGACAATTATATTGGCGGTATATATTATATTTGTCGTACTTGTATCACTAGGGGTCAATAATTACATTATATATAAATGGTACAAAGACACTAGGCTAAAGTACGAAGACACATTTCTCAGAATACAAACAATCGCAGAAGAAAATGACAACTTATTATCTAAAAATAAAACTATAACCTATGAGTACAATATGTTGGAAGAGCAGTTCAAACAGATAGTGGCACAAAACGAGCAAATTAATACTATGCTTGATCAAATCAAGAACAGAAATTACGAGCTGATGGAGCAGAATAAACAGCTTGAAGAGCAAAATAGGGAATTATCACAAGACAATATTGAGCTTCAGAACTCATTGAAGAAGGCAGCCTCTGTAGGAATAAAACCTCAGAGCTATACCGAATTTGAAGGGATAAGTTCAAGAGGTGCTGTAGACAGAGGTAAGTATTTAGGGAAATTTCTAGGGACAGCATATACACCCTGTAGTTCAGAGTGCGGTAATGATTTGGGTATTACAAATTCTGGACAACCGATTATTCCGGGAGTATCTATTGCAATTGACAAAGAATACTGGCCCTTTGGAACGATATTCTATATAAAAGGATTGGGATATGCAGTAGCTATGGATACAGGTAGTGCAATTAAGGGTAAAAATAGATTTGATTTTGCAGTGTTTGACAAAAACTTTGCATATAAATTAGGTTCTGATTATTGGGACGTTTATCTGGTAAAGATGGGAAACGGCAAAGTTGAGGATATATCCCTTTAAGAGAAATAAAATGTAACTCATTACTAAGACCATTTCTAAAATAAAAAACACTTATATCAGAAGAACTAACATGTTAAACTTTTTGAAATAGCAATTGAATAACCACTTTTATTTAATCCCCTAAAAATAAAAAAGGAAAAAGGTGTTTGCATCAAGTATAAACACCTTTTTCCTTTTTTGAAATGTTAAGTGAATTTTGGGTGCTGTAAATTTCTTGCTTAGAGTACTATAAAGCTTTACATCTTTGCATCAATATGTTATAAAGAATAATAAGCTGTTAAAAATTTGACAAACGATTCTTGTAAAAATGTAGTGTTAAAATACCACAATCTAATTATTTTCAATAAAAAAGGGGGCATAGAGATGAATGTTGTAGATATTAAGCCAAAAAAAAATCTGCCAAAAATTCCGACTAAAGCTATTGTAGGTATTGGCGTACTTGTGTTGATATTAATTATTGCCTTTAATTCAGCTTACACAGTAAATGACCAGCAGCAGGCTGTTGTTCTCACCTTTGGTAAAGCAACCAGTGTTGAGGGTGCCGGAATACATTTTAAGTTGCCTGATCCTATTCAATCGGTAATAAAAGTGCCTGTTCAAAGAACTCAAAAACTTGAACTGGGTTATAGAAGTCAAGGTGATGGAAAGTATGTTTCAGTAGATGAAGAGTCTAAGATGATTACAGGGGATTTTAATATAATCAATATAGACTTTTTTATCGAGTGGAAAATTTCAGATCCTACAAAATATGTGTTTTCTTCCATTGAGCCTGAGAGAATTTTAAGAAACACAAGTCTTAGTGCTGCAAGGTCTGTTGTAGGCTCAGCATCCATAGATGAGGTTTTGACCAGTGGGAAAGCTGCAATACAAAGTGAAATGAAGGAAAAGATAATGGAAAGTCTCGATATATACGATATTGGAGTTCAGGTAATTAATATAAAGGTTCAAGACTCTGAAGCACCTACAGATGCAGTTAAACAGTCCTTTGAAAATGTTGAAAATGCAAAGCAAAGTAAAGAAACAGCAATAAACGAAGCAAATAAATACAAAAACTCAGAGATACCTAAAGCACAAGCTGAAGCGGATAAAATAGTCAGAAATGCGGAGTCTAAGAGAGAAACTAAGATTAATGAGGCAAAAGGTCAGGTTGTTAAATTTCAAAAAATGTATGAAGAATACAAAAATTATAAGGATATAACAAAAAAGAGGTTGTATCTTGAAGCAATGGAAGAAATACTTCCAGGTATTACTGTATATATAGAGGATGCTTCGGGACAGATACAGAAAATTTTACCGCTAAAATCCTTTGATAGTAAAGGGGGCAATTGATATGAAAAAAGTTATTATACCAATTGTAGTTTTTTTTCTTCTGATAACAACACTGATGAGTGCTTATATTGTTAGAGAAGATGAGTATGCATGTATTAATAGATTTGGAAAAATTATTGATATCAAGTCTTCAGCTGGCTTGTATTTTAAGGTGCCTTTTGTAGACAATAAGTTTGTGCTTCCAAAGAAGAAGATTTTATATGACTTGAAGCCATCGGATGTACTTACAGGAGATAAAAAGGCCATGGTTGTAGACAATTATGTATTGTGGGAAATCAGCGATCCACTAAAGTTCTATCAATCGGTTAGTTTGATTTCTGAGGCTGAAAAAAGATTAGACGCAGCGGTTTATAATGCAGTTAAAAATACAATGGGAACTTTAGAACAAGCTAGTATAATAAATGAGAATCTTTCTGGAAGAGGAGAGCTTGATACGGTTATTACTAGCGAAGTGGCAAATCAGATTAAACCTTATGGCATTGATATTAAAGACGTTAGAATAAAAAAGCTTGATCTGCCCGTTGAGAATGAAGAATATGTTTATAAGAGAATGATATCCGAAAGAGAGAAAATTGCTGAACAATATATAGCAGAAGGGGCTTATGAGGCACAGAAAATTAAAAACGAGGTTGATAAACAAGTAACCATAATGATATCGGAGGCAAAGGCAAAAGAACAGGAACTTCTAGGTGAAGGAGAGGCAGAACATATAAAAATTCTTGCCGATGCTTATTCAGGAGAAAAAATGGAGTTTTATGAATTTATAAGATCACTAGAAGCTTTGAAAGCATCCCTTAAAGGAGATAAGACGTTAGTACTTCCTATTGATTCGCCGCTTACAAAATATCTTGTAAAGGATAAATAACTAAAAGATAAATAGCTAAATTTTGATTTAAATAGAGCTATCAATAAAGTAGTAATGCTGACTTTATCGGTAGTTCTATTTTTATGAATAATTATCTGCCAATAAATCCATAATATGAATAGAAAACTTGATTTACCATATATCAACAAACATAAGACCTTATCCTGAAAATAGTATATAAAGCATTTGTTGCATAAAACCCGTAAAATAAGATTTTTATAATGTTAGTTAACAAATTGTTTTTTAAATACCTACATAAAAGTTGCTTAAGGAGTGAATTGTTTGGCGGATTTCAAAAGTAAACTAAAGGGTTTGTTTTTCTTTAAGGAGCCGGAAAAAATTGAGAAGTTCATATTAAAAGAAAATGAGTCAAGGAACAGTAGTTCTGAAAACAAAGAAAAAGATTCAGAAGAGAGAGAGGGAAGAACTTCTAGAGACAATAACAACAAGGAAAGTTCTAAGAAGAGAGGGGTAAAGACTCCCATTGCACGAATTAAGCAAGTTGGTGCAAAGGATGAAGAAAAATCTGAAGGTTCTGATGAAGATGATAAAGGCTCAAAAGATATAAGTGGGATGACTAAGGTGAGCAAAAAATTGTCTGACAATCTTGCTTATATCAAGGAAAAGTATACAATTCCTGTTAACTCAGATATTGTTATAAGGGAATTCAATATAACTGTAAAGGGTAAAACTATTCCTACTTTTATTGTTTTTATCGACGGAATGACAGATACAAAAGTATTAGATTTGGCTATTTTACAGCCACTCATGTTGTTGTCAAATATGGAAATAAAGGATGATGATAATGAGGTTGGAAATATTATAAGAGATCATTTACTTCCTCACAATCAGATACAGATTGTTACTGAGTTAAGCGATGTTGTGGATGATATTAACTTCGGGGGTTGTGGTGTTTTTGTTGACGGCATTGATAAAGCTTTTACTGCAGACGTAAAAGGTTGGAAAAGCCGTAGTATAGAAAGGCCCAACACCGAGATGGTTATTCGTGGACCACAGGAAGGATTTAATGAAATTCTAAGAACAAATACAGGGCTTATAAGAAAAATCCTTAAAGATGAGGATTTAATTGCAGAAAATATAAGTGTAGGCAGACGAAGTAAAACTCCCTGCTCACTTATGTATATTAAGGATATTGCAAACGAATCTTTAGTTAATGAGGTAAGAAGAAGACTAGAGGGAATTAAGATAGATTACCTATTTGACTCTGGTGAATTAGAACAGCTAATTGAAGATAATCCCTACTTAGCTGCTCCACAAATATTAGCTACTGAAAGACCTGATAGAGTTGCTTCTATGCTGACGGAGGGCAAGGTTGCTATTGTTGTACAAGGTAGCCCTTTTGTACTAGTAATGCCAACTACCCATATTGACCTTTTTCACACACCGGAAGACTCCTATTTAAGATTTCCTTATGCGAATATGCTAAGAATAATAAGGATAAGTGCTATAGCCATGTCACTGTTACTACCTGGATTTTATATCGCAATAACAACTTTTCATCAGGAGATGATTCCGACAGATCTTTTATTTGCAATTGAAGCATCACGGGAGAAGGTACCGTTTCCATCATTGGTAGAGATACTCATAATGGAATTTGCTTTTGAATTTATAAGAGAAGCAGGTGTAAGAATACCTGGACCACTAGGCTCTACTCTTGGAATAATAGGTGGTTTAATTCTTGGTCAGGCGGCTGTTGCTGCGAATATTGTAAGCCCCATTTTGATAATTATAGTTGCAGTTACTGGTATAGGCTCTTTTGCAGTTCCCAACTTTAGTTTGGGCTATGCTTATAGAATTATAAAGTTTGTTTATATTTTTTTAGCTGCTACTGCTGGTTTTCTTGGAATAGCAATCGGACTTTTTTTGCAGGGACTATGGTTAACCTCATCTAAATCCTTTGGTATACCATTTATGGCACCAATCGCACCCGTAACAAACGGAGGATTGACGGATCAGATTTTAAGAACTCCTATATGGAAGCAAGAAAAAAGACCAGATTTTCTCAATGCAAAGAATAATAGAAAACAAGAGCATTTCAGCAGGAAATGGGTGCAAGATGATAAGAAAAAATAAGGTCTATTTACAAAAGTTGAGAGGGAGATTTAGATGTCTAGTAATATTCGTTTTGGAAAAATAGAAGCAATACTTATGCTTATAACTGCAATTTCTATTCAGCTTTATTTAGGAATTGCCCGCAGAATGGTTGAGGCAGGAGGAGTAGCGGGTTGGATGATTCCTTTGTATACATGCCTACTTTCATTAATACTATTCTTTTTTATTTCAAAATTATACAAAAACTTTGAGGGAAAGGATATAATTGATGTTGCTCAAATTGCTGGGGGAAGCTTATGTCGCGTATTAGTAGGATTGATTTTTATCGTAGACTACTTCTTTATACTATCCATCATGTTAAGAATATTTGGAGAGGATATTAAGATATTTGCACTTAACAAGTCGCCTTTAAGTTTTGTAATTATTTTTTTTGTTATAGCCATTGTTGTCTCTGCTTATCTTGGAATAGAGACAATTGTTAGACTCAATACAATTATAGTACCAATTGTTACAATTGCTTTTTTAATTGTTGTACTCGGAAACGTAGATTTCTTTGATACAACTCGCGTATTTCCGGTATTTGGTGCCGGGCTGCATAATATTTTTGTTAAGCAGTTACCCCGAGTGTCAATTTATTCAGCCTTTAGCATTTTATTATTTATAGTTCCTTTTATAGGGGGAAATAAAGACTTTAAAAGTATAGGATATTGGAGTCTTATAATTACAGGTTTTTTATTGTCATTTGGAACTTTAGTTTATATATTAGCGGTGCCTTATCCAACTTCTACAGAATATTTTATTCCCTATTTACATTTAGCCAGATATGTTAATCACGGTAGGTTTTTTCAGAGAATTGAATCAATATTTATCCTAACGTGGACTCTATCGGCAATTTTATACTTAAGTTCAGGGGTATTTTTTCTGATATATATGATAAAAAAGACCTTTAGATTGGAATATTATAGACCTTTAATTCTACCCGTTGCGATTATTTTATATACTCTATGCTTCATACCTCCAAACTTAATGTATATTGTTTTTCTTGAAGGAAATATAATAAGGCAATATGCTTGGATAGTTACATTTGCTGTTCCTATAATAGTTTTATTAGTGGCTAATATTGTTAAAAGGAAAAAAGAAGGTGAAAAATGCAATGAAAAAATATAAGTTTATTTCTTTTATAATTGCTATTGTTTTACAAGGCACCATGCTTACCGGGTGTTATGACGCTAGGGAGATAGACGATATGGCCTATCCTATTGCATTGGGATTTGATAAGGGAGAGTCTAATGAGTTGAGAATGACTTTGCAGATAGCGGTTCCTGTAAATATAGCCGGTGGAGAGGGTGGTGGAGGTGGTGATGGCGAAAAGGGTGTGACCGTGGTTACGGTGGATACACCTAGCATATACTCAGGGTTAAGTATGCTCAATACATTTCTAAGTAAACAGATAAATCTTTCTCACTTGAAGGCAATTGTTTTTTCTAAAGAAATTGCAATGGAAGGTGTTTCAAAATATTTGCATGCAATGATAAGAAACAGGGAATTTCGCCCAAATGCACGGGTAATCGTATCAAGATGCCCTGCAGAAGAATTTATTTCAGCGGTTAAACCAAAACTTGAGACCAATCCAGCAAAGTACTATGAGCTTTTACTCAGTGCCTATAAGTATACAGGTTTTAGTACAGACACACAGTTGATAGGATTTTATCACAAAACAGAAAGTGATTCTATTCAAGCTGTAGCTGTTCTTGCTGATGTAAGTGAATATGAATCTTCCGATGAGTTTAGCATAGATAGCTCCACTTACAAGCAAAAGGGCAGAAGTTATCCGTTAGAGGGGGACTTTAAAGCAGGTGATTTGCCAAAGACAGGGGAGCTTAACATTGAGGTTATGGGATTGGCGGTATTTAATGGCGGTAAGATGGTTGGAGAGTTAGATGGTGAAGAGACAACCTATCATCTAATGCTAGAAGGAAAGTTTAAGTCAATGCTTTTTACAATGCCAGACCCGATGGATAGTGAAAATTTTATTGTACTAAATATTATGAAAAGCAGAAAAACAAAAAAGAAAGTCGAAATGCATGGGGACAAACCAAAGCTATATGCCAAAGTGTTTCTAGAAGGTGATATTTTGTCCATACAAAAAGGAACTAATTACGAAAATGAAAAAAACACCCCAATGCTTGAGGAAGCCACTGAAATCTTTATTAAAGAAGGAGTAATTAAGTATTTAGATAAAAGTATAAATGTATTTGGCACAGATACCAATGGTTTCGGTAAACAATACAAGAGCAAATTTCTGACATGGAATGATTGGGAGCAATTTGATTGGTTAACCAAATATAAACAGTCAAATTATGAAATAGATATTGATGTAAATATAAGACGACCAGGGCTTATTACAAAGACAGTTCCTGAAGTTATTGGTAACTAGGTCATTTTGATCATAGTAAAAATTTAAGAAGGAAGGATTTATTATGAGAAATTTAAATATGATCATAATAGTTATATTTCTTTTATGGGTATTTATTAAAACAGTGAGTTACGGGAAGTGGACTTGGAATAGAAAAAACAGATTAGGTGCAATTGCCATTATTATTATTGCAATTATAGAGCTCGTTTTGCCTATTTATTCTGTTTACTTCATACTTTAACTTAACGATACAAAGAGGTTGGAATAATGGTAACTATAGGAATACCAAACGGTTTGTTTTATTATGAATACAGCTCAATGTGGAAAGAATTTTTTGAAAAATTAGGGCTTCACGTGCTAATATCCCAAGATACCAACAAAAGGACAATGGATACCGGTGTAAAATACTGCAACAATGAGACCTGCCTTCCGGTTAAGATTTTTCATGGTCATGTGGCAAGTCTTAAGGATAAGGCTGACTACATATTTATACCGAGGTATCATAGCACAAGTAAAGATGAGTACACATGTCCCCAAATATGTGGACTTCCCGATATGACAGCAGCTAATTTAGGATGTAAGCATAAGATTCTTGAAGCAAAAATTAATATGGATGTCCATCCTGAGGAAACAAAAGAAAGCCTTATTGAGATGGCTAAGACTTTAAAAATAAGGCCTTCTAAAGTAATAGAAGCGTTTTATGAGGTCTATGATAAGTATTTGCAGTCAAAAACTGAAGAAAATATTACAGATTTGAAAAGAGTCGATGTTAATAAAGGGAAACTGTTATTACTGGGGCATCCCTATATGATTTATGATAATTACTTGAGTATGAGGCTTATAGAAAAACTAAAAAAAAGAAATATAGAAGTATTTACACCGAAAGATTTTACTCATGAGATAAAGCGTAAAAATGCTTACCCATTCCAAGGGAAAAAGTTCTGGAATATAGGATTTGAACTTCTAGGAAGTGCTTTTACTTCTGTAAAAGATAAAAAAGTAAAGGGTATTATTTATCTTTCACCTTTTGCCTGTGGACTAGACGCTTTTATAATGGAGTTTATCGAACTTAGGATTAAAGCAAAATGCCGTAATGTGCCAATGCTTAAGCTTACTGTCGATGAACATACTGGTGAAGGTGGCTTTGACACAAGGCTTGAAGCTTTTATTGATATGATTGGAGTATGATATTATGAAAATTACTTTCCCACATATGGGAAATATGTATGTGCCAATAAAAGTTCTTTTAGATACAGTAGGTATAAAATATGTGATACCTCCATTAAATACTAAAGAAACAATAGAATTGGGCGTTATAAATTCACCTGAATTTGCCTGTTTGCCCTTTAAAGCAATACTAGGAGACCTTGTTTATGGTCTGAAAAACGGTGCGGATTTTATACTTTTTGGAGGGGGAAGCGGACAATGTAGATTTGGATATTATGGAGATCTCCTTTCAGAAATAATTAAGAATCTGAATTATGATGTAAAATTTGTGTGTCTTGAAACTACCAATATTACAATAAATGGGGTTTTAAAAAAGATTAGTCCATTGACAAAAGATAAAAGTGCTTTTGGTCTAGTTAAAGCAATACTATTTGCAGTAAAAACTGTTTTTTTAGTGGATAAGCTTAATAGAATTGCTGCTTACACAAGATGCCGTGAGATAAAAAAAGGTGAGACGGATAAGATTATTTCTAAGTTCCACAGCAAGGTCCAAAAACATTATGGTTATAGTGAAATAAAGAGTATAATAAAATCTACTAAAAAACAACTTAGGGCTATATCTGTTGATCGGAAGCTTAAACCACTCAAGATTGGAATAGTTGGAGAAATATATATAGCATCTCACCCTAGCACCAATTTTGAGATAGAACAAAAGCTTGGAAACATGGGAGTTGAGGTACATAACCATTTAGGCATCAGTAAATGGATTTTCAACCATTTTATAAGAAATAATCTTCCCATTAAGAAAAAAGATAAGTTTCTTTCGGCAGGTAGGGAGTTTGTTAATACTGATGATATAGGGGGGCACGGCATTCAAACAGTAGGTGCATCAATATTTTGTGCAAGAAAGAAATATGATGGCGTTATTCAAATATATCCTTTTACATGTATGCCTGAAATAATTGCACAGAGTATACTTAGTGAAGTTCAAAAAAAATACAATATTCCAATCATGACCTTGATTGTTGATGAATTGACAGGTGAGGAAGGGTACAAGACCAGATTAGAAGCTTTTGTGGATATGCTTGAAATGAGAAAAAGCAAAGCATATAATCAATTATATATAGATATATGAGTAGACAATTGATATAGTTGATTGGTATAATTAAGTGTGTTGAGATTGATGGGGGGAACTAATGAACATTGTAGATAAAAAGAATAATATTCCGGGTTTTAAACTAAATGAAGTTAAAAGTGAGAAATGGAGTTTATTAAGAAAATTTTTAATAGTTTTTGCAGTGGTTTTTATTTCTGTGCATATAGGATTGGAGAATTATCTTCTTTTTCATTTGTTTATAGAAATATTAGGGATGTTTATAGGTTTTGGTGTGACCTTGGCTGTATATCACAGTTGTCGGATAATAAAGAACGGATTTTATATATATTTAGCAACGATATTTTTGGTTACTAGTACTATACAGGCAATCCACATTTTTACCTATGAGGGCATTAATGTTTTTGAATCAAATACCTATGATTTATCAATCCAAATTGCAATTATGGGCAAATACATAGATGTTATAGCTCTTTTTGTTATGTTATTTATACCCGCAAATATCATAAGAAAGAACCTTAGTATTAAGAAGTTAATTATACCTTTTGGGTTAATTACTTCTGCTGTGCTTATTTCAATTATATATCTAGAAGTATTGCCACAATTTGCTTTGGATAATGCTCAATCAACATCCTTCAAGATAATGAGTGAGTATATACTTTTATTTTCCTATATTATTTTGCTTGTTCTAACCTTTTTAAAGAGGCGTATCTTGCAAAAAGATTTTTTTAACTATATTTTTTCGTATATTGCATTAAGATTGCTATCGGAGGTTTTATTCGCATCGTCTAAACAGGTAAATGATTTATTTTCTGTGTTAGCACATATTCTTCGGGTTTCATCTTTATGTGTGGTCTATAAAGCGGTTTCTGTGTGGGGGATAAATAAACCTATAGCAGTTTTGGTTGACGAAATAGACAAAAAAAATCAGGAACTTGAAAAAAACGCAAAGGAGCTTGAAGTGACAAATGAAAAACTCAGGGGTGAAATAGAAGTATCCATGAGGACTGAAGAACTATTAAGAAAAAGTGAGGAAAAATATAGGTTGCTTTTGGATTCAATGCCAGATGCACTAGTCTTACATGATAGAGAAAGGATTATCTTTATAAATCAAACAGGTGCGAGGCTTTGCGGCTTTGAGAATAATTTAAAGATTATTGAAAAAAATATGCAGGATATCTTTGATGAAAAAAGGTATGCTTTGTTTCAAACAAGAATGGACGAGGTTGATAATTCAAGATCGCCCGTTGTGTACGAAGAAACGTTTCTGTATAACAATGAGCGAGTTTACGTCGAAGTTGTTACGACTTTGCATCGTTTTGATAATAAACCGGTGTTTTTGAGCGTAGTTAGAGATATAACACAAAGAAAGAAGTTTGAAGAAATGAAAAATAGTATAGATAAAAGTAAAAAACTTTTGATGAAAGTAAGGCAAAGGGATAAATTAAGGGCGGACTATTTTACTAATTTGTCTCATGAATTAAGGACGCCACTTAGCATCATATTGTGCAATCTAAAAATTTTAGAGTCCATGTATAATTGTGAATCCAATGAAGAGATAGATAAAGAAAAGCTAAATAAATATGTTGTATCAATGCAAAACAATTCCTACCGACTATTAAAAACTGCAAACAACCTTCTAGACATAACGAAAATAGAAGCAGGATATGATCAGCTTAGCATCCAAAACTGTAATATTGTGAGGGTTGTTGAAAAGGTTACTATGTTAGTATGGGAGTATACAAGAAACAGACGGGTAAGCTTAATGTTTGATACGGATGTGGAAGAGATCATCACTGCCTGTGATATGGATAAGATTGAAAGAATAATACTCAATTTATTGTCTAATGCAATAAAATTTACAAAAGAAGGAGGTCAGATAGAAGTAAATATATATAATAAGTACCCGGAAGTATTAATATCGGTTTCAGATACTGGTATTGGTATACCTAAGGACAAGCTAGAGATGATTTTTGAAAGGTTTAAGCAGGTTGATAATTCATTAAGTAGAACTTATGAGGGAACGGGGATAGGATTGGCTTTAGTTAAGTCGCTTGTAGAAATGCATGATGGAAGAATTGAAGTGGAAAGCGAAGTTAATAAAGGTTCTATTTTTAAGATATTTTTGCCAATATGGGTTTTAAGGGGAGAGGTTTGTTTGAATGATGATGAAACGGTTGCAGAGATTGAGAAGAATATCGGCAGAAATTTAGATGTTGAGCTATCAAATATATAAGGTGATACAAAGCTATCATATACCAAAATAGAAAAGTCTCAAAATATGTTTAAATAGAGTGTTTTGGGTTGTGTGTGAGTTTTTTGGATTTAGAGATGAAAAATCAATTCTACTCTTTTGGGAAAAAATAAAAAGCCATGGAATAAAGCATGGCTTTTTGTTTGGCAGGGGAGACGCGACTCGAACACGCAACTTACGGTTTTGGAGACCGTTGCTCTACCATTGAACTACTCCCCTTCGGCACTTACATAGTATACAACATGATAAAATTTATGTCAATGGTTTATTTTTGTTAAATTAATAAAAAGTTAAATTTTTTTATTTATGTGCTGAAATTTATGATAATATATTTAAAGATAAGGTGAAGCCACATAAAAAAGTATACTTAAGGGAGGATTTTATGGTTAGTACAATAGGTTTTATTGGTGCTGGAAATATGGGATATGCGATGATAAGAAGCATAGCTCAATCTAATATTTTAAACTCGGACAAAATATATGTTTATGATGTAGATAAAGAGAAGTTATCAAAACTTAAAGCTGAGACAGGAATAAGCATATCAATAAGTGAAAAGGAAGTTGTTGAAAACTGTGATATTATATTAATAGCTGTAAAACCTAATATAATTGAATCAGTACTTGAAAAATGTAAAAATTCGTTTGACAGTACAAAAATTCTTGTTTCTGTTGCTGTTGGAGTTCCGATAAAGTTCTACAAAAAGCTTATAGGTGAAGACAAAAAGGTAATACGTACAATGCCAAATACTCCAGCATTAGTGGGAGAAGGTATGACTCTTGTTTCTCCAGATAATAATGTGAGTAAGGATGAGTTAGACTATGTAATGAAGATATTCGAATGCTTCGGTAAGGCGGAATTACTTGACGAGAAATTGATGAGTGAAGTTACAGCACTTACTAGTAGTAGTCCTGCATATGTATTTATGTTTATAGAGGCTATGGCAGATGCGGCTGTATTAGCGGGCTTGCCTAGGAAATTATCCTATAAACTAGCGGCTCAAGCCGTTCTTGGGTCTGCAAAGATGGTGCTGGAAACAGAGAAACATCCCGGAGAACTTAAAGATATGGTATGTTCCCCTGGGGGGACAACTATCGAAGCAGTTAGTGTCCTTGAAAAGAATAAATTTAGATATGCAGTAATTGAAGCTATGGACGAGTGTACAAAGAAAGCTAAGGAAATCGGGAAGAAATTTGAGTAAGAGATAACGAAAAGATAACTAGCAATTCTTATATTTTGATAACCCTAGCAATTAGATTTTTTCGTTATCCTAAAATAGTAATTTATATTATAATGGTGTCTTAGTTGATTTTTAAAAGGAGTACTTATGAAGAAGGTAATAATATACACAGATGGTGCTTGCTCCGGTAATCCGGGTGATGGAGGATGGGGTGCGGTATTAAAGTATGGTGCAATAGAAAAAGAAATTTCCGGTTTTGAAAAAGATACTACCAACAATAAAATGGAACTTAAGGCAGCTATTGAGGCTCTTAAGCTCTTAAAGGAGCCTTGTGAGGTTGAACTATACAGTGATAGTGCATACTTGGTGAATGGTTTTAATCAGAACTGGGTGAGAAACTGGAAATTTAATGGCTGGAGAAATTCCAGCAAAGAAGAGGTAAAAAATATAGAATTATGGAAAGAACTAGATCGATTGAATAATGTCCATAACATAAAATGGATAAAGGTGAAGGGACATTCTGATAACGAGTATAATAATAGATGTGATCTGTTGGCAACTAGTGAAATAAAGAAGAACCGACAATGATGGAGGTGTTTTTTGTGAATTATGAAGAAAAAACAATATCTAAAAAACAGATGTATAAAGGTAATATAATAGATGTGGAGTCTTGGAGTGTTGTTCTTCCAAATGGAAAGGAGGCAACCCGTGATGTTGTGCTACACCCTGGTGCATCGGTTGTAATTCCTATTACCGAGGATGGACAAGTCTATATGGTGAGACAATTTAGAAAACCCATTGATCAGGAATCACTAGAGATTCCTGCAGGAAAGCTTGATAAAGAAGAAGATCCTCTTGATTGTGCTAAGCGAGAACTAAAGGAAGAGACTGGACTTGATGCTAAAGATATAAGACATATATTAGATATTCACAGTGCACCTGGATTCAGCAATGAAGTATTGCATATGTATGTAGCTAGAGATTTATATGAGGGAGAAGCCTGTGCCGATGAGGATGAATTTATATCTGCAGAAAAATACACCATTAATACACTGATGGACATGATAATGAAAAATCAAATTACCGATGCAAAGACCATAATAGGTATTCTGATGGCAGATAAATTAGTTAAAGGTGAGATAAAAGTATAAGTTTTAATTATCTTTTAAGTAAAGTTTACAATACATTAATATGTATTGTAATTTTTTTGTTTATATCGTCATAGAATTAATTAGGATTAAGCGATTAAGTTGATATTGTTAAAGTGCCCCGTGATACAAGTTATATATAAGTATCAGAAGGAAGTACAAAGAAAAAGATTGCAAATCAAGAGGGGATAAATGTGATAACCAAAATACGTACCACAATGATGGAACATGTGAAGAAGAATAAGAATACTTATTTATTTCTGTTTTTAACTTTCGTAACAGGAGTATCAGCAGGAGCATTTACAGTAAACGGTTTAAGTACAATTCAAAAGACAGAGCTTACAAATTACTTTCAAGGCTTTTTAGAACTTTTTAAAAACCAGAGGGTTGACAGTAATGAGGTACTACAGATATCAATTATTGATAACGCAAGGCTTGTTATAGTAATGTGGGCACTTGGAGTAACTATAATAGGGATTCCTCTTATATATTTTTTTATTGGTGTAAGAGGTTTTATAACGGGTTTTACTTCGGGGTTTATAATTGATTTAATGGGATTTAAGGGAGTGATTTTTACTCTGTTTAGTATAGCCCCGAAGGAAATAATTATTATACCCTGCATTATAGCTTTAGGAGTTAACGGTATCAATTTCTCGCTTAATATTATTCGAAGTAGGTCAATCAAACGGGGAAATAAGGAGAACCTAAAGACGGGATTTATAACATACTCAATTACAACGGCGTTCTTCTCATGCTTTATATTTGGCGGTATATTGGTAGAATCCTATATTACTCCTGTATGTATTAGGATAATATCATCAAAAGTTTTTTAAAGTACATGAATTTGCATTTTGAAAGTCCGCTCGATAGGGCGATAAGTTCATTCCATTTTTAAATGAATGCTTTAATAAATACCAAATTTGTTGTATAATATTGGAATAATGTGTTGACAATACATATAGAAGTATGGTTATAATTTCATATAAGCATATATTTGTATTTATTGCACAAAAATCACTGTAAATAACTAGTCAACATACCAAACTATATGATGCTACGTGGAAAATATTGTACAAAGAGCTATTTTTCTAGTATAATAGTAAAGATTTATACAATTGGAAATTATAAAGGATTTAGGTTTTTTATATATTATTTTTTATGAAGAGAGGAAGTAGGGTAAAAAATGGAAGATTTGGTTTTGAAATTTCTCACTTTTTTAGAGAAAGATAAGCGTTTGTCGCTAAATACCTTACAGTCTTATAGGAGGGACATTGAGCAGTACATTACATATTTAAGTGGTATTAAAATAAATAACATTGCAAATACCAATAAAACTACTGTAATTACTTATCTCATGCATTTACAAAAGAAGGGGCGTGCAACTTCAACTATATCTAGAAATCTTGCTTCAATTAGGTCGTTTTACCAATATCTTACGAAGAATGGTGTAATTAGTGGTGATCCTACTGAAGATCTTGAATCTCCTAAGGTAGAAAAGAAATTGCCTCAAATTCTTTCGACAAAAGAAGTAGAACTTTTACTTGAACAGCCTAAGTGTGATGATTTGAAGGGTTTTAGAGACAAAGCTATGCTAGAATTATTGTATGCTACAGGAATTAGGGTATCTGAATTGATTTGTCTTAATGTATCGGACGTAAATTTAGATATGGGATTCATAAAGTGCAATAAGGGAACTAGAGAAAGAATGATTCCTATAGGTTCTCTTTCAATTCAAGCGATAAGCGAGTATATGTCAAAATCAAGAGGGTTATTGATTCAAAGAAGCGATGAGAAAGCTCTATTTGTCAATGTTAATGGTAAGAGGCTGACTAGACAAGGGTTTTGGAAAATAATCAAACAGTACAAGAATCTAGCAAAGATAAATAAGGATATTACTCCACACACGTTGAGGCACTCCTTTGCGGCACACCTTTTGGAAAATGGAGCTGATTTAAGGTCTATACAAGAGATGTTAGGGCATTCGGATATTTCTTCAACACAAGTTTATGCTCAAATTGCAAAAAACAGGATTAAGGAAGTATATAAAAAGACTCATCCTAGGGCTTAAGGTGTCTAGACAAACTAGTATAATTTTGTAATAATTAAATTAGTAAATTATTAAAGAGTATTAGAAATTATATACAAAAAAGTAAGATAGGAATATCTTACTTTTTTGTATATAAAGAAATAATGTTATAAAAACTTTTACACAAGGAGAAAGATAAAATGAAAAGAGCCATAATAATTGTGTTGGACAGTGTTGGCATTGGGGAATTACCAGATGCACACAAGTATGGAGACAAGGGAAGTAATACATTAGGGAATATTGCAGCTAGTATTAAGGATTTTTCGCTTCCAAATCTTCAACAGTTAGGTTTAGGAAATATAGATAATATAAAAGGAATAAAGCCTGTAAACAACCCGAAAGGGTGTTATGGTAGAATGGCAGAAATGTCTGCTGGAAAAGATACTACAACGGGACATTGGGAAATTTCGGGGATTATACTAAAGAAACCTTTTCCTGTCTACCCGAAGGGTTTTCCAAAAGATATAATAGATGCCTTTGAAAAGGCTATTAATACTAAGGTTATAGGTAATGTGGCAGCTTCTGGAACAGAGATAATAAAGACATTAGGTGATGAGCATGTAAAGACAGGATATCCTATAGTATATACCTCCGCAGATAGTGTGTTTCAAATTGCGGCACACGAAGACGTAATCGGAATTGAAAAGCTTTATGAAATGTGTACTAAAGCACGAGAGATTTTAAAAGGAGAGCATGCCGTAGGAAGAGTAATTGCTAGACCGTTTATAGGTAATAGTGGAGAATACAAGAGAACTGAAAGAAGAAAGGACTTTTCACTAGAACCTGTCGGCAATACTATATTAGATTATGCAAAGGATAAGGGAGTTGATGTGAGAGCTGTAGGTAAGATAGAGGATATATTCAGTAAACGAGGGATTACTCATGCAGTACATACCCATGATAATCTCGACGGTATTAGCAAAACACTAGAGTATATTAATGAAGATTTTGAAGGGATTTTATTTACAAATCTTGTGGACTTTGACATGCTTTATGGACACAGAAATAATGCTGAAGGCTATGCAAAGGCTCTTGTTGAGTTCGACCAAAGTCTTCCTAAGATATTAGAGGCACTCAAAGAGGAGGATATTCTTTTTATTGCAGCAGATCATGGTTGTGACCCTACAACAGAGAGTACAGATCATTCTAGAGAGTACGTTCCTCTATTGGTTTATGGTAAGAAGCTCAAGCAAAACATCAATCTTGGTACAAGAAGCTCTTTTTCCGATATTGCAGCTACAATAGCGAAGTACCTTGAAATTACCGGTGAATTGTCGGGAGAAAGCTTTTTCGATAAAATAAAGGTCTAAAAGAGGTGTTAAACATGAGAATGTATGATGTAATTGAGAAAAAGCGTGACGGAAAGGAATTGTCTTATGATGAAATAAATTATTTTATAAAAAATTATTGTGACGAATTGATACCCGATTATCAGGTGTCAGCTTTACTTATGGCTATATTTTTACAGGGCATGAATGAAAGAGAAATTGCAGATTTAACCGAAATTATGGCTAATTCCGGTGACGTAATAGATCTTTCTTCTATACAAGGTATAAAGATAGATAAGCATAGCACTGGTGGGGTGGGAGATAAGACAACTCTTATATTAGGTCCAATTGTAGCGGCCTGTGGAGTGCCCGTTGCAAAAATGTCCGGCAGAGGACTTGGACATACGGGAGGCACAATTGACAAACTTGAGTCTATCCCGGGCTTTAAGACTGACCTAACAAAGAAGGAATTTATAGATAATGTTAATAGAGTGGGTATTTCCGTGGCAGGACAGACAGGAAACCTTGCACCAGCAGACAAAAAATTATATGCACTTAGAGATGTTACAGCGACAGTTAACAGTATTCCGTTGATTGCGAGCAGCATTATGAGTAAAAAGATTGCCTGCGGTGCCGATAGAATAGTCCTTGATGTCAAGACTGGCAGTGGTGCCTTTATGAAGACTGTAGAGAAGTCTGTAGAATTGGCTGAAACAATGGTTAAGATAGGCAATAATTTAGGAAGAAGAACTGTTGCAATAGTTACCGACATGGACATTCCTCTTGGAAGTGCCATTGGTAATTCTCTGGAGGTTATTGAGGCTATCGAGACTTTAAAAGGCAACGGACCTAAGGATCTTGAGGAGGTATCTTTAAGCTTGGCCTCAAAGATGTTAGAACTTGCTGAAATTGGTGATAGAGATTATTGTAATAATAAAGCAAAGGAAGTACTGGAAAACGGGCAGGCATTGAACAAGCTGGCTGAAATGATTGAAACTCAGGGAGGAAACCCTGATATTATTGAAAATTATGATATTTTCAAGAAGCCTAAGCATGTATATGAACTTACATCTGGACAGGATTGCTATCTAGAAAGAGTTAAGACCGATATGCTAGGTATCTCATCTATGATACTAGGTGCGGGAAGGGAAACAAAAGATAGTGTTATTGACTATTCAGCAGGGATAAAGCTAAATAAGAAAACAGGAATGTCTATAAGAAAAGGAGAACTTATAGCAACCCTTTATGCCGATGACAATGATAAAATAAATCAAGCCCTTCAAACTTTGAAAAAGAGTTTGATACTATCCGATTCGGTAGAACCTCAAAGACCCTTGATTCTTTCTAATATTGAATAAGGTAATAATGTTAGAAAGCATGTGCATATACAATTAGTTTTCTGCATAAAAATCTATTAAGGTTATTTTTAGAAAATGGCTTAAAGAAAACTAATTGGGGGGAATATACATTGTTAAGAAAGGGTTTGTTAGCAGGTCTAGTCATTGTATCTGTTATTCTAAATGCTTTTAGTGGTGTTGCTTTTGCTATAGAAGAAATGCCGGTTTATAACCCAAATACTGTTGATAGCATAATGGCAAGCACTAGTGTTTCAGAGCTCAAGGCAAAAGCCTATATTTTGATGGATGCTTCATCGGGTCGGGTTTTACAAGGTAATAACAGCGATGAAAGACTACCCATTGCTAGTGTGACAAAAGTAATGTCAATGCTTTTGGTTATGGAGGCAATTGATTCAGGGAGAATAAGCTTAGAGGATACAGTTACAGCTTCAGAATATGCTTCGGGAATGGGTGGTTCACAAGCTTACATCGAGCCTGGCGAACAGTATTCTGTTCATGATGCCTTAAAGGCGGTTGCTCTTCACTCCTCAAATGATGTTACTGTTTCTTTGGCAGAACTTGTATCTGGAAGCGAAGAGGCGTTTGTGGTGGAGATGAACGAAAAGGCAGCAGATCTTGGTATGAAGAATACACAGTTTAAGGATTGTACTGGACTTACAGATGTAGACCATTTTAGTAGTGCATTAGATATTGCTATAATGTCAAGAGAACTTATAACAAAACATCCTAAGATATTGGAATATACATCCATTTATACAGATACATTCAGAAATGGTGAATTTGATTTGACAAATACCAACAGACTTGTAAGGTTTTATACCGGTTGTGATGGATTAAAAACAGGCTTTACAAGGGCGTCGGGCTTTTGTTTGACGGCTACGGCTTCACGCAATAATATGAGATTGATATCGGTGGTGTTAGGTGAACCGGATTCAAATACAAGATTTGCAGAAATTAGAAAGCTACTTGATTATGGTTTTGCCAATTATGAGTCTGTGGAGGTCAACAAAAAGGGTGAGTTGCTAGCGGACATTAGTGTAAAAAAAGGGACTATTTCAAAAACAGCTGCAGTTATAGGAGATGATGTTAAAGTACTTCTTCCGAGAGGTCAGAAGACAAAGATAGTTCGTCAAGTGAATTTAGATGAAACAATAACTGCTCCGGTAAAAGCTGGGCAAAAAGTAGGAGAAATTATATATAAGATAGATGAGAATGAAATTTCACGAATTGATATTGTTTCGGACAGAGATGTGGAAAAGACTAATTTTGGTATACTCTTTTTTAGAATGTTTAGAAGCTGGTTTAGTGTTGGCAAAAACTGAAATAAATGCAAAAATTTTATTTCGTGATATTATAGAAGGGCAGTTAAGGCTATAGTATAATATTGAGTGAGCTAAAGAAAATCGTCATTTTTAGCTCACTCATTTTCGCGTTTTAAATATTATTACAATTGGGTAGGCACCACCTTTCCCTGTGTAAATATGAAATGTTGAATCAATTAGCAAAATATGATATTTTATATAGATGAAGTTATTTGGAATTTAAATAGTATCTTTTGAAAGGGCATTTGACCAATTGTTTTTATCTTATCAAATCTACAGAACGTGAGGTCATTATGAACAAATTAAAAAGTGATTTAAAACCTATGAATGTTGGAGATGTGCTTGATTATTCAGTGGAGGTTTTTAGACAGAATTTTAAGGGCATTGTTTTGTTATCCCTTATTTTATATGTCCCCTGGGCGGTATTGAATTCAATAATTCTAAATTCGGTGGGGGACAATCAATTAGCCGGTGTTCTTAACATGTATAGAGATATGTTTAATGGCGTTTATTCGCCAGAAATGTTTGATAGCTATCTTGGGGAGACATCAATATTTGTTACTACAGTAACAGCTTTGATGGGTATGATTCAATTGGCTTATTCACTTACTATTAAGCTTGTTTTAAATGCTGCAGTAATTAAAATGGTCTATGATTATGTGATAAGCGGTGAGGTCACTGTTTCTTCCTTTTCCGACGTTAAGGCTCTTATAAAGGATAGTTTTAGGTTCATGCCTAAGATGATGGGGAATGCTGTTTTAGTTGCATTGATTGTTGGAACTGCATATTTCATTTCTATATTTGTTGGGGTATTTGCTATTATTCTACCTATTATTGCAATTTCAGTATTAGATTTACCGCCTGTTTTGTTGGCAGTGGCTATGGTGTTTTTTGTAATTTTTGTGATTGTAGCTGTGTTGATTTCTATAGCTTTTTTTGTAATTAAGCTTCTATTTGGAGCTAATATTATAGTAATAGAAGGCAAATCGGTATCTGAAAGTATAAAAAGAAGCTTTTATCTTTCTAAAGGAAGGTTTTGGCATATTCTATTCTCAGGAATATTCGCAATAATGCTCTACTATTTGTTTAATTCGTTACTTATGGGTGCCACAATTTTTCTGACCATTGTAAACAATACACTTTATATAGTTGTTAATGCCTTTGCTAAAATGTTTTCTACTATTGCAGAGCCATTTATATTGGTGTTTATAACTATATTATTTATAAACATGAAAGTTCAAAAAGAGGGATTGGATTTAGAAGTGAAAATGAGAAGGCTTATTAAAGAAGAGAAATCAATAAACAAGGACGGAGTAACAACTAATGGGTAAATTGCTGTTAGGGAGCACCTACAAGAAAATTTATATATGGATTTTGGCGGTTTTTGGTATAACTGCTTTGTTTTCTGTTCAGATAAAAGGTTTTAGTCCTGAAAACGAAGAGCAAGTCAAAGATATACTTTCAAAAATATTAGCTTCGGATGAGTTTAGAGGAAAAACTAAATCTAAGAGCTTTCTTGAAATTTTACACGAAAAATTTATTGAATTTATAAAAAGTATTTGGGAGAATATGAACATATCAAATAAGCTTCAGAGAGTGTTTAGCGGTTCAAAAGTATCGAAAGAAGTAATGTTTATTCTTCAGATTATAGCTATTGTGTTGATACTTACGATTATCGGGCTTATTATATACTTTACTGCAAAAAAACTCACACGTTCTCGAAGAATCAGACAGGAAGAGGATGCACTTCTGCTGAATATATTGAAGGATGCTGACGAAGTTTATAAAAAGGCTTTTGATTATTACAACAAAGGAGATTATACTCAAGGCTTAAGATTTTTGTATATATCTCTTTTAATTCGGTTTAATAAACTAAATATAATCAGAATCAATAAGGCTAAGACAAATAAACAGTATTTAAAGGAGATAGGAGAAAATAAGCCTGAATTTTATGAGGTTATGGCTGAGTTTACGCTGGTTTTTAACATGCATTGGTATGGTGGGAAAAACGCTGTCAAAGCGACATTTGTTAATTGGAATGAGGTTTACGGCAAATTGATAAGTTCTAATATGTGAAGTTCACAAACGTCATTCTAAAGAGGAGGAAGCAGCAGTTGATGAAACGATTTAGGAAAATTTTAGCATATATTGCCGTTATAGTAATTATTATTGCTGCGGGATTAATTGCGTATGGTTTTAAAGGTGACTTGCAGCAGAGTATTGAGTATTCCGCCTATAACGTGGAAGGTTATGGGACAAGAGCACTTTATCTTTTATCAAAGGAAATGGGGTATGATGTAGAAGTTTTTACAAAGCCATCAAGGTTTTTGCCAGACAATGCAATTGTAGTTGCAATCGAACCACAATTGGGAGTGTTAGAGAATCCTTTGGAAAAGAAATATTTTAAAGCTTGGTTGGACAGAGGAAACGTCCTTGTATTAATGTCCTACGGCAATGATATTGAAGATTATATTGAGGAACTTGGTGCAAAAGAACCTAGTCACTTCGGACGATATGATCAAGGTTATAAATATAGTGTCGGGGATGGGAGTATAATTTTCTTTACCGATAGTGAGAAATATACAAATTCAGGTGTAAAAGATCTTGAGCTAGGTGTACAGTTTATTGAAGCTCTTGAAGAAGCTAAATTTAAGAAGGTTTTGTTTAATGACTATTTTCATGGTATAGGGAGCGGCAGTACAAAGCTTTGGGATATTTTAGGCTTTTCTGGAAAGCTAGTGATAATTCAAATGGCACTTTGTTTACTAATATTTATGTTTATTGCATCCCGTAGATTTGGAAAACCGCTGGTGGTGTTCGAAACAATCAAGAGAATGGAAAATGAAAACCTTTTTGCACTATCTAATATTTATTATAAGTCGAAAGCAAATGCCATGGCATTGGATATATATTTAGAGGGTCTTAAGCAAGAACTTGCGAAATTTTTGGGATTTGGCCGGGAGGGTTGGAGTGATAAAGACCTTGTTAAGGCGGCACAAACGGATAACACATTAAAAGATTTAGAGGTAGAAGCAGTATTTTTAGAATGCGAGAATTATATAAATAATAAAAAAAATGATGGCAAGGTATTGTTAAAACTATATAAAAGACTTGAGTTAATCAGAAAGGGGATAAAGTAATGGTTGAAGTTAATTCGAATAATGAAAATGATCTTACTGGTTGTGAGTTTACAAAAGAAAAAGCAAGAGCAATTATAGAAGAGGTTTCTAAAGTTGTTGTAGGTCAGTATGAATTTATAGAACATATTGTAATTGCTCTTTTGTCTGGAGGACATATATTAATTGAGGGAGTTCCGGGACTTGCAAAAACCTTAGCCTCAAAGGTTATGTCAAAAACTATAGATGCAGAGTTTAAAAGGGTTCAGTTTACACCCGATTTAATGCCAGCAGATATAATAGGTACAAAGGTTTTTGACCCTAAACAAACAGAGTTCTTTTTAAAAAAAGGTCCTCTTTTTACCAATATATTTTTAGCCGATGAAATCAACAGGACACCTCCTAAGACTCAGGCAGCTCTTTTAGAATCTATGGAAGAAAAATCCATATCCATAGATGGTGAGACTCATATATTAGGAGATGTTTTTATGGTGTTAGCAACACAAAACCCTATTGAATATGAGGGAACCTATCCCTTGCCAGAAGCACAGCTAGACAGGTTTTTAATGAAGCTGATAGTGGACTATATGCCTCAGAAGTTTGAAAACATGCTACTTCAAAAATACGACTCAGGTTTTAACAGCAAGGAAATAGACAATCAGAATATCCGTGTTGTATGCAATTTTGAAGATATAAAAAGATGCAGGAAGGAAATACAGGGGGTACAGGTTAACGAAGGAATAATTAATTATATAACTTCCATAGTAAAAGCTACAAGAAATTCTCCTAACCTTGTACTAGGTGCTAGTCCGAGGGCATCTATTGCGTTACTACTTACTGCTAAAACCTATGCAGCTATGGAAGGAAGAAATTTTGTAATACCAGAGGATGTTAAAGAGCTTGCTTTGCCTGTATTGCGTCACCGTATAATAATTAAACCAGAAGTAGGAATTGATGGACTAACAAATGATGATGCCATTAAAAGCATACTTACTAAAGTTGAAGTTCCTCGATAAGGGATAAAAGACAAAAAGGAGTTTAAAAAAATGCCATTTAGCAAGCGGTTTTTAGCACTTCTTCTATTAGGTATAGTGCCTGTTATAATAGCGTCCTTTACTGGACTTGAATTATATGTTTTTTTGATTTATAACCTAGTGATATTTTCTCTTCTCATAGTTGATTTGAGAATGACACCTAATGAAAAACTTCTATGCGTTGAAAGGGTATGCAGTGAAAAGTTATCTATGGGTACTGAAAATGAAATTGGTATAAACATTAGAAATAACAGTGAATATGCACTGAATATTGAGGCTGTTGACGAAGTACCAACCTATATGAAGACGAAAAACGCTGTTGTATCCATTCGAGTAAGCCCTCACTATGAAGCTCTAGGCAATTATATTGTAATGCCTGAAAAAAGAGGAGAGTTTATATTTGGCAAGGTTCATATTAGGTATAAAGGTGTAATGGGCTTGTGCATGAAAAAGGGTATCTATGATTTAGAAAACAGCTACAAAGTGTACCCAAATCTCAAGGATCTCAGTAAGTATGGCTTAGCAGCCATTAAAAAAAGTCAGCTAATGCGGGGAATTAAGAAGAATAAGAGTTTTGGTATAGGTACCGAGTTTGAAAGCTTGAGGGAATACACTGAGGGTGACGATTACAGAAAAATTAACTGGATGGCAACGGCTAGGTCCAATAAATTCATAGTAAACACCTATGAGCACGAAAAAAATCAGCAGATTATGATAATGCTTGACTCAAGCAGGGTGATGAATTCTGAGATAAATTATATAAAAAAGTTGGATTATTCAATAAATGCTGCCTTTTTATTAGCGGATGTTGCAATTAAGAAGGGTGATAATGCCGGTGTAATGGTGTTTGACAATACTGTAAAGAGGTTTATCAAGCCGGGCAAGGGAAGAGGACAATTTCAGCTCATTGCAGAAAATCTCTATAATGTACAAGAAAACTTTGTATCTGCCGATTATATGGAAGCGTTGACCTATCTAAATCGTAATCACAAGCGTAGGAGCCTTTTATGTATTTTCACAGAACTGTTTAATGCAGATGAGGCTTTTTACCTGGCTTCTGCTTTGAAAAACCTCGCAAAGCACCATATACCCCTTGTCATAACTATTAAGGATATGCGGCTCTACGAATATGCTGAAGGTGAAATAGAAGATACAAAGGGATTTTTTACAAAGGTTGCATCTATGAAGATGATTAGAGAAAGGGAAAAAATCCAGAAGATATTTAATGAATCTGGCATAGCCGTTGTGGATGTTCCGCCGGATAAACTTTCTATTGAGGTTGTAAACAAATATTTGAATATGAAATCAATGATGCAGATTTAGCAAAGGCTTAAACTTTTTGGTGTTTGGCAATACCAGGTATATAACAAGTAGAATGAGTGTTATCAAGGCAAAAACCAGCTTTGCAATTTCGGAGAAATAAGAAGAAGGAGTAAAAAATCCTTCGATTATGCCGGCGATTATAAAAATGGGAATAGTGCCAAGAACCAGTTTTATGGCATCTTTACCTCTGATAATGAAGGAATCCTTGCGGGAATATTTACCAGGGTTGATAATTGAGTAACCGATAATTATTCCAGCACCGCCACATACAAAGATGGCGAAAAGCTCTAATATACCGTGGGGAAGAATTAGAGACCAGAACAACAGACTTCCGCCTTTATGAAGATATAAAGCTGCTAAAGCACCAAGCAAATATCCATTAGCATAAACAACATATACCGTACCGATGGCAAGAGTTATTCCAAAGGCAAAGGCTAAAATGCCAACCTTTATGTTGTTGGTAAAAATAAAAGATGACAAAACTGTACCGTTACGGTCGGCAACATATTCATTTACGTCTCTTTCAAGGATGCTGTCTACCATATCTTGAGATAAGAAGGTCCCAGCGTTGTCAGTCGAAATGAGTGTAAATATAAAGCTTATTGCCACTGCAAGAAGAAAAATTGATGTAGATAAAAGTATAGGCTTCCAGTTTTTCTTAACAAGAATTGGAAAGCCGGCTATGATAAAAGTAAAAAACTTTTTAAGACTAAAGGTCTTAGTAGTGTATATATAGCTATGTGCCGAAGCAACCAGTTTGTTCAGATAGTTTGTAGTAATTGAGTTACCATAGTTAGTCCTCGCATAGGATAAATGACCGCAGGTCAAATTATAGTAATTAAAAAAACTATCCAATTCATCTTTGTTAAAGTGGTAAAGACTTTTGGATTTGAGTTTATTAAGGGTTGCTTCAAGATTATTCCAGACTTCAGAGTTTTGCTTGATGAATTTATCTTCTTTCATATTTTGCACCTTTTTGTTTTGAATTTTTGATGCCACTATTTGTTAGTGGTTTGAAATATATAAATAAATTTGTTCTATAAAAGTTATTTTATCAGAAAAGTTAATCCGTTACAATTGAATTTGTAATAGTAATTAGAATAATAAATTTAGAGGTGGATAATAGATGAAAAAAGTGCTAAACATACTTACTCCAGAAAATGTATATATAGAATATGAACTTGCAGGAATAGGGTCTAGATTCGCGGCTTTTATAGTGGATTTACTTATTCAGTTTTTTGCTTTTTGTTTAACCTTATTAGGTTTATATTTTGCAGGATTTAATTATGAAGGAATTATAGCAGAATTGGGGATTCAGGTTGTCCTGTTTGCAGTTACTATGCTAATTCTCTTTCATTTAGTGTATTATTCTATTTTCGAATTACTTATGAGGGGTCAAACTCCTGGCAAAAAGCTTTTCTCTATCAGAGTAATAAGGCAGAATGGCGAACCCGAGGGCGTATTTGATAGTTTGCTCCGAAATTTCCTCAGAATAGTATACATTATTCCGTTTTTATACCTTCTAGATGCTTTTTTTATTATTCTAACAAAGAATTACAAAAGGATTGGAGATTATGCGGCAAACACCATAGTTATAAAGGTTAGAAAAGCTGATAAACTAATTACTGTCGATGATTTATTGAGGACTAATTTTGATAGCGATGATTATGTTGAAAAGGTCAACAAATACCCGGTGACTCATTTTGAATACGAAGTTTTGAAAGAATTTTTAGCAAGGAAAAATGGTATAGGTGATAGGCGCTATATTTTTGCATATAATCTTAATAAATACTTTTCTAGGAAGTTTAATGTACAAAACAAATATGAAAGCCCTTACGAGTTTTTTGAGGATATAATTCGGATGAATTCAGGCATAGATGTATAAATCAAGATATATAATTCCTCTAAAAAAGTTTGTTTTTTTATTCTACTATAAGTGATTTGAGTTGCATTCAAATTTTCTAATTTGACTTTAATTTTATTGCACCTAATAAAAAACTATGGTACGATTTAATTATATAGTGCGTTTTGTTTAGTAGATAATATTTATAGAAATTGTTTAACCTAAACTATCTAATTTTCTTTGTTTTATTTCTATTTGCAAATTTTCCAATACAACACAAATTAATTTTTCCTAAGAATTTTTCATATTATCTCGCTATTTAACAATTGCGGATATGTCGATTTTGACATATTTAATAAAGAGTATATTTTTTAGAAAGAGGGGATGTTAAAATGAAACAAAAATTAGGAAAAGGATGGGTGAAGATTAAATGAAACATAAAATAAGAGGAAAATTTTCGATTTTACTAAGTCTTACTCTTTTGTTATCTTTATTTCCGTTAAATGCACAAGCTAAAACGGTCACCTCAAATGATACCGGTACCCACGGAGGGTATAACTACGAATACTGGAAAGACAATGGGAACGGAACCATGGTATTAAAAGATGATGGTGCCTTTAGTTGTGAGTGGAATAATATCAATAATATATTATTCCGCAAAGGTCTTAAATACAATGAGACCCAGACATATCAGCAAATTGGTACAATGACAATGGAATATGCTTGTGATTACTACCCAAATGGTAATTCATATTTGTCTGTTTATGGGTGGACAAGTGATCCGCTTGTAGAGTACTACATTATAGAGAGTTGGGGAAATTGGAGACCACCAGGAAGTAACAATCCAAAAGGAACTGTTAATGTTGATGGCGGTATATATGACATATATGAGACCACAAGAACTCAACAGCCTTCCATTAAAGGTACTGCAACTTTCCAACAATACTGGAGCGTTAGACAAAATAAACGTACTAGCGGAACCATTTCTGTAAGTGAACACTTTAAGGCTTGGGAAGCTAAAGGCATGAAAATGGGTAAGTTCTATGAGATTTCCCTTGTTGTAGAAGGCTATCAGAGTAGCGGTAAAGCTGACGTAACCAAGATGTCAATTAATATTGATGGCAAACCAGCGTCATCAGCTAATCCGACTGCTACTCCAACTTCATTACCTGCGACTGAAAGAAGTGCTTTTTCAACAATAGAAGCAGAGGAGTATAACAGTGCAAACGGTACTAATCTGAGATCTATTGGTACAGGCGTGGGATACATACAAAATGGTGACTATATTGTATATAATATGATTAATTTTGGAAGTGGAGCAAATACTTTCAAAGCAAAAGTTGCCAATGGCAATACTACAGCTACTACTATCCAGTTGAGATTGGGTAGTCCAAGTGGCACACTTATAGGTTCTTTAGTTGTTCCGACAAACGGTGATTGGGATGCTTATGATGAATTATCTACTACTGTAAGTGGTGTTTCGGGTACAAAAGACTTATATTTATGCTTTGATGGACCTGTAAACATTGATTCCTTCATCTTTGGAGGAGGAAGTTCTATTCCGACTAGTTCTCCTAACTCAGGAACAACATTACTTGGTGATGTTGATGGAAATAAGGAAATCAATTCATTGGATTTTGCCATGATGAGACAGTATTTGCTTGGAATGATAAGCTCTGTTTCGGATGCTGCAGACGTAAACCAAGATGGTGAGCGAAATTCACTGGATTTTGGAATGTTAAGACAACATCTTTTAGGTATAATTGATTTAGGTGATATTAATCCAACTAATCCACCAGCTACACCAACTCCAAAGATAACTCCAACACCAACTCCAGTAGAAACCGCTAAATTCCGTTGTTTCTTGTTGTTGGGGCAATCGAATATGGCAGGTTGGGCTAGAGCAGAGTCTTCCGATAAGGTGACAAATCCACGCATACTTTCATTAGGTTATGACAATAATCAATGGGGCGTAGCTGTTCCACCATTGCATGAAGCATTCCAAGGTGCAATAGGTCCTGGTGACTGGTTTGCTAAGACTCTAATAAATAGACTCCCTGAAAATGATACGATTGGCTTGATTCCATGTGCTATAAGCGGTGAAAAGATTGAGACCTTTATGAAAAATGGAGGAAGCAAATATAACTGGATTGTCAGCCGTGCAAAATCAGCACAACAAAGAGGTGGAGTTATTGAAGGTATTCTTTTACACCAAGGAGAATCCAATAACGGACAATCCGATTGGCCAAATAAAGTAAGTACTTTGATTAGTGACCTTAAGAAAGATTTGGGCTTAGGTGATGTTCCTGTTCTTGCTGGCGAATTGCTATACAGCGGAAGCTGTGCAGGTCACAACACTCAGATAAATAGATTACCATCAATGATTAATAATTGTTATGTTATTTCAGCAAGTGGTTTGTCTGGTGATCCATCAGATGTATGGGGACTTCATTTCAATCATGACTCAACAGTAGAATTAGGTAAGAGATATGCAAATAAAATGATTGAAGTTCTCGGATGGTAAGAAGGATTTAGTTTTAGGGCATTTAGTTGAATGATTATAGAGGGGCTGATACACTTATAATTGGTGTAGCAGCCTCTTTTGTTAGAATCCATCAGCTGAACAAAGGCTATAAAGTGGGAAAAGTTGTATTTATGAATTTGTTATGTTAAAATGTTATCGGATAATGGAATATACTGCTAGGGGGAGTGTTTTTGGATTCGACAATGAAGGATACTGTTAAAATAAATATTAAATACAGGCTGAAGGACATTAAGGAGTATAGTTTTGCTAAAACATATAGTGGAATAGGTGGTAAACTGCTCTTGTTAACTGGAGTTCTTTGGCTTATTTTTATGATTATTAGTTTACCTGGTATAGTCTTTCTATGTATTTTGGATATTTATTCACTATTAAACATTCTACCGACGTATTTATTGATAATATTGATTGTTTGTGCAATTGAATTTTTACCATTGCTAGTTGATTATTTGGTATCTAGGAACAGTTTTATGAAAAGTAAACTTTTGCAGAGTATTAATTGCCTGGAGTTTTCTAGAGATAACTACAAAATATATTCAGCTGAAGGAATAAGTAGCTTATTGTGGGAAGAAGTATACAAAATTAGAGAAACAAGAAGGTTTTTTCTTCTATATCTGTCTCCTCTGAAAGTGACTGTTATTCCAAAACGATGCTTTCAATCTCAAGAAGAAATAGAAGAGCTAAGAATCATTTTTAAAGATTGTCTACCAAAGAAGAAGCTAAAACTTAAAAACTATAAGTTTAAAAACTTTTCCCCAGATTATGGTGAAGTGGAATTTAAGAATGAAAGCCATATCGTGGAAGAAAACAATAAGGGAAATTTTGGTGAAGAGCCAGAGCTTATCTTTGAATTTACTTTAGAGAAAAGGGAGCTGTTAGTTGCGTATTTTACACTGCTCTATACGAAGCCTATGGGAATAATTACAACACTTATTGGTTTGTTTTTTATTATCATCAATGTGATAAATTTTGAAATTGACAGCCCAAGGTTGATATTTATGTTAATAGGAATTGTTTTAGTATTCCTAATGCCGATAATGCTTTTTGTAATGGCAAACAAAGGATACAACAATGATCCATTGATTCAAAAGCCCATAAAGTACATCATTTACAAAGATTATTATTCGATTGACCACCCATCAGGCATGTCGCATATGGAATTTGCAAAGCTAGTAAAAATAGATGAGACTAAAAGTGTGATTTTGTTGTATGTGACAACACAATTATTCCATGTGATACCTAAGAGGGTTTTTGAAGGCAAAGAAGATGATTTACTCAAGTTGAAAGAAATCTTGAGCAAATATCGTAAAAAGAGAAGATAAAGTCTGCGGAATTAATCCGTAGACTTTATTACGATCATTGAATTACGGTATTTAAGGAATAATGTAACAGATCCTTTTTATGTTCCAATAAATCTATAGCCAACACCTTTTACAGTTTGAATAAAGACAGGGTTTCTCGGATTTTCTTCGATTTTCTTCCTAATATTACTTATATGCACCATTACTGTTCTAACATCTCCTAAGCTTTCAATACCCCATATAGTTGAGAACAACTCCTCGTTGCTAAAGACCTTGTCTGGATTTTGAGCTAATAGTACAATCATATGCACCCATATCAAGACCAGTCACAACACTGTATTCGTCATCGGAAGCAGTAAAAAAATAACCGGAGTATCAATATTTGCTTTGACTGCAGCACAAACAGCAAAGCCATTCCCATCACGTAAAGATATATCCAGCAAAATCAAATGGTATTTGCTTTGATTAATTTTTTCAATAGCATCACTCTGACCTGCCACTGATTCCACTTCAAAACCTTCACTAGATAAATATTCAGTTAAATTGGTCACGATGCTTTTATCGTCTTCAACAATAAGTATTTTTGCCGTGTTTTTATCCTCTATATAATAGCAAATATATTAATTTATAATGCTTCAGAAATCTTAAAAAATCCTGCGAATAGAGCTATATTGACGTTTTTATATAAATAAAGGTAATAAATTAAATTTTGAGTTTCCCCAAATTTAGTAACAAAAAACTGAGGGATCTTTGAGCTTAAAGGCTTTGAAAATATCAAGTTGTTGTGATGGAGGTGGTTTTT
>JGI24712J26585_10000331_pt1 | contig 40868 bp, 38 predicted proteins | sample BioPla3DNA2_FD_26585 | JGI IMG/M metagenome (IMG submission 26585)
TGTCAATAGTTTGGGAAAATGTCCCAAATAAATTTCAATATAAGCGAGAAAATTTATTCCAATTTCCTTATTGACAATAGGGACCCCGTTTAAATTATTTGATAAAATGCAACACAATTAAAAATTGTATTGCATTTGCAACAGCATTAATAATTTAAACAGCCTATTGTCAATAAGTTTTCTCGGCATAAAATTTCTCTAAGCATACACATTCGTTGTGTGTGCTTTTTTAACTTGTTTTAGGAAGGAAGATAATTTCCAAGGATGAGTCATTGGTGGAATATATTTTTTCTTAACTTTAATATCTTCAATATGATCAAACTCTTTAGAAAAACGTTCATTTCTATTAAGTTCTCTTAACTCAAATACTTGGTCGTCAATAGTAACAAGTAAATCACCATTAAAGGCTTTAATAACTAAACATTCAGTTTTAGGTAAAAAGCATTTTAATTGATTATTAAGATAAGGTTGGTAATATTTATTATGATATTTAATAGCATTACCATTATCAATTTTTCTAGGAGTTAATATAGCAAGTGTATAATTAATAGTTTCTAAAGAAGGAGAGGATTCAAATACAGATTCAAATTTGTTGAAATCAAGAGCAAATTTAGAATTAAATTTAGGAACAAAAATATTGATTAGATAATTATTGGCTTCATTCATATTGTTAATATTATTCAATTTAAATTCATTAACAAGTCTGTCTTGAAAAGTAGCATTATCTCTTTCTATAAGGCCTTTAGATTGAGAAATCGAGGTTGTTTCAATATCAGNGCCTAATTGTTTACAAGCATACCCAAATTGTGTTAAAACATCTTTTTCTGATGTCCTTTTATCAGGGTTAAGAGATTTATAATTAAATACAGTTCTGTTATCGGTTTTAAATTTATTGGGAATTCCATAATCAATCAAAATTTGATAAAAAACTTTATAATATCCAGCCAATGTCTCTTGCTTATCAAACCAAGCACCAACAACGTTATTTGTGGCTTTATCAACAGCCAAATGCAGACAGGCTTTTTCATTTGAAAACCAATTATGAAAAGAACCATCCATTTCAATTAGTTCTCCAAAGTATTTAGGTTTTTCTCCTCTTGGGTGTGAATCTTCCAAAGCAATTTCATGATTAACAATGTATTCGATTTCTTTTTCAGTTTTATTGTTTAAAAGTTTCTTTTTTTCAAGCTCTTCTTTTTTTAATCTTTTCTTAGTTTTCTTTTTTATTTTAGGTGATCTAATTCCAGCATTCATCAAAGTATTATATACAACTTTGTAAGAAACTTTAATATTTTCTTTTTCATTTAAGTATTCTGAAAAATGTTTGAAATTAAAGTCTTGATATTTAGTGGTATATAGTAATATAATACTGTTAGAGATTGATTTATCTAAAGCATTAGGTGGCTTACGAGATCTGTTCCCATGAACAAATCCAGATTTACCAATCTCTTTATATTTAATAATTAGGCGATTAACTTGCCTTACAGATAAATTTAATTTTAAAGCAACATGTTTCTTGTTTCTTTTCCTTTCAACTAAATCTTTTATTAGTTCATATTTTTGTTGTTCATTCATTCTTAATATAACCTTTCTCATTTTCCACCTCAATGGTGTAGTATAACATAGTTGGGACATAATCGCGGAATAACTATTAAGACATTATCACGGAATAATCATACTTTTTAGTAATTTATATTGAAATTATTGATAAATAATAAAATATATATTAATATTAAAGTGGGGGATACGTTATGAATGATAAGTTATTTGACAACATAAAAACTTTTATTGAATTTGGATATAACCCAGAAAAAATATGTTCAATAATTGGTATTAGTGATGCAGAACTTTTGGGTTGTTTGCAAAAAATTCAAATGGATGAAAAAAGGAAAAATAGATATATATTAATTCATAATTTAATGCATTCTAATCCCTATAATATATTTGAAAACCCATCTAAAATATGTATTATATCTGATACTCATTATTTTTCGATAAAAGATCGTCCTGATATAATAAAACTTATTTATAGTTATTGTGATGATGAAGGAATAAAACATGTCTTTTGTGCCGGGGATTTTACTAATGGTTATTACCCCAAGCATTTACAATATAATAATGATAATAAAGTTGATGGTATAGATAATATGATTGATTATGTTGTTAATAAACATCCTTTTAGAAAAAATATTATGTTTTATACTATTAGTGGTAATCATGATTTGTCTTTTCTTAGAACACGTGGTATTAATATTTGTAGGGAAATAGTTAAGTATAGAGAAGATATGGTATATTTGGGGCATAATAAAATAAGTGTTAAATTTAATAATCTGTTATTGTGTTTATCACATGGTAACGAAAGATATGGAAGAGGAGAAAAAAGATATCAAAGATACTATAAAGATTATTTAACTGCTTCAGAAAAACCTGATATTATTGCGTTAGGTCATATTCATCGTAGCGGTTATCGAAAATATAATGATACCCATATTCTTCAGACACCAGCATTAGTAGATACTCCAAAATATCTTTTATCAAAGGGAATTTGCTCTCAAAAAGGTTTTTGGACAGCAGATATTTCTACAGTAGATGAAAATGTTATAATATCTCCAAAATTATACGAAATAGATGATGGTCTTGGAATATCAAGAGTTAAAATTAAAGGAGGTTATTACGATGGCAAATAAAAAAGTTGTTGTATTAGGTGGTGGCACAGGAATGAGTTTCCTTTTAAAGGGACTAAAAGAATATCCTTTAGATATAACTGCAGTTGTATCTGTATGTGATGATGGAGGATCAACAGGAATACTTAGAGATGAATTCAATATGCTTGCAGTAGGTGATATTAGAAAAGTATTAGTTTCTCTTTCTAGAAGAGAAGATGATTTTGATGGCCTTTTAAACTATCGTTTTAAATCAGAAGGTGGATTAAAAGAGCATACTGTAGGAAATATCATTTTAACTGCTGCTGCTAATATAAAAGGGTCTGTTCAGGCAGGTATTGAAGTATTGGGGAAAGTTCTTAATCTAAGTGGTAAAGTAATGCCTTTAACAGAGGATGTTGTTACCTTAATAGGCGAAATGCAAGATGGTAAGATTATTGAAGGAGAACATTTAATTACAGAGGCTAACAAAAAAATAAAAAGAGTTTATTATAATAAAGAACCAAGAATAAAAAAAGAATTAATAAAGACTTTAGAAAATGCTGATATTATAGTAATTAGTATGGGAAGTTTATATACTAGTATAATACCAACTTTACTTAGTAAGAAAGTTATAGATGCAATTGATAATTCTAAAGCTAAAATAGTATATTCATGCAATTTATTTACTCAACCAGGAGAAACAGATGGTTATAGAGTATCTGACCATATTAATGCTTTAAATAGTTATCTTGGTCAAAGAAAAATCGATTATGTGATTGCATCAAATACAGTTATATCTAAAGCAGTTGCTAAAAAATATCAAACTGAGGAGCAAAAAGATCCTGTTAAAATAGACTATCGAAATATCGAAAAGACAAATGTCATTCTAATCGAGGATAAACTAGCGTCGTTATCAACTAAGTATGGTTACAAGCATGATTCAGTAAGGTTAGGCTTTCTTATTTTTTCTCTAGCTTTTAATTATAATAAAGGAGATAAAAAATAAAATATGAATATATATATTGATTTTGATGATACTTTATCCAATACTGTTAAATTTAAACAAGATTTAGATTTTTTAACAAAAAAATATAATATCAAAGAAGATTTAAATTCTTTAGATGCTAAAGAAAATAATAAAGATTATTGTTATTTTAAAATAATAAAAAAATTAACTAAATTGGGTGTAAATGTATATCAAAATTATTTATATAATGATTCAATAGATTTTTTAAAAGCTTTAAAAGCGAAAAAATATGTAATTAATATTTTAACAAGAGGTCCAAAAGTGCTTCAAACAAATAAAATTAAAGCTTCAGGGATTTTAGAATATGTCGATAATATAATTATAGTAAATTTAAGTAAAAGGAAAGCTTATTTACCTCTTGATTTTCAAAACAGTATCTTTATAGATGATAATCCCATGGAATTGAAAAGTTTATTAAGAAAGAAACCATATAAAGTGATTAGGATTGAAAGAAAAGGAAATCCATATAATGAAGTTGTTATTGAAGGTATTGAGTCATATCAAAATCTTCGTGATATAGCAGGAGATTATGAGAATTTAAATAATTTTCACAAGAAATAATTAAAAATGATGGTATAATATATTACAGTAATATTGGAGAAAAAGATGAATAATAAAATAAAATTTAAGATATTATATATAATCATAATCTTAATATATATAATGTCTATAAATATAGGGATAATATTGGTTAGAGGACAAAAAGATGTTTCTACTTTAGAAAACAGAGTGTTATCAAAGGTGCCAAAATTTACATTTCAAAAGTTTTTAAAAGGAAGTTATCAAAAACAATTAGAAGATTCCTTGGTTGATCAAGCATTATTAGGGCAATTGATGAAACAAAATATTAAAAGTTTTGAAAGTAATATAGCAGATGGTATTAGACGTAATTTGGAAGAAAAGTTTTCTTTTATATGTGAAAGATATAAAATGGTAGATAATAAAACTAAGGTTTATATGTTTGGCTGCAATGAAACATTAGTTGACAAGCCTGATTTATCAAATTTTCGAGAAGAATTACAACTTGGCATTTCTTTATTAAACAATTTAATTAGCGGTATATCTAATGTTAAATTTTATTTTTATTATATCGACTCCTCAAGAGGAATTAATTTTAATGATTTAAATAATGATATTTATTATTATTTAAATGAAAATATAAATATCAAGAATCAAGGACATTTTAAAATAAATTCTTTTGAAGATTATAATATATATTTTTATAAAACAGATCATCACTGGAATTATGCTGGTAGTCAAAAAGCTTATGAAGAATTAGGAAATATGCTTGAATATAAACCAATAATGCCAGTGGAATTAGTTAATAGTGAAATTAAATTTTATGGTTCATATTCAAGAAATGCTGTAAGCGATAAATATGATATCTTTTGTTACTATAAGTATAATTTGCCGGAACACAATATTTATCTTGGAAATCGAAAGGTTGATTTTAGTTTAAATGATGAGCAAATACGAAATGGAGATTTTCTATATGATAAATATTTTAATTATTATGCTCAGCACTATGCTGCAGATCATAAAGAGGTAATATATGATTATAAACAAAATAATAGAGAGAATCTTTTAGTAATTAAAAACAGTTATTTTAATGCAATTCAAAATTTGGTAGCGGCTCATTTTAATAGGACTTATATAGTAGACTTAAGACATTATAATAATTTTAATTTAGATAAATATATCAGAGAAAAAAATATAGATAAGGTGTTATTCATAGGTGATTATCTTTATCTTGATTCTATAGCTAAGGGGGTTAAATAGTGATTTTCAGTAGTTTTACATTTTTAGGATTGTTTTTACCTTTGGTAATTATAATGTATTTTTCTGTAAAAGCAATTACTAAAAATATTTATTGGCAAAATTTAGTTTTATGTATATTTTCATTGATTTTTTATTCCTGGGGAGAACCAATATATATATTATTGATGTTGTTTTCTATTTTAATTAATTATTATTTTGCTATATTAATAGAAAAAAGTAATAAGGAAAATACAAAAAAATTCTTTTTGTTTTTTTCAGTAATAATTAATTTATTTATTATTGGTTTTTTTAAATACGGTAACTTTTTAATTAATAATTTAAATAGTTTATTTCGCTTCTCTCTTCCATCAATGAATTTATCACTGCCAATTGGAATAAGTTTTTTTACTTTTCAAATTATGTCATACGTTATAGATGTATATAGAAAAGATGTTAAGGCCCAAAAGAATATTATGTATTTGGCTACCTATATTGCTTTTTTCCCACAGTTAATAGCAGGTCCAATAGTAAGGTATGAAACAATTGAAGAAGAGTTGGAAACTAGAAAAATAACACTTGAAGCAATAATGGAAGGAATTAAAAGGTTTATTATTGGATTAGCTAAAAAGGTAATAATAGCCAATAATGTTGCTTTTGTTTGTGATAGTATATATAGTTCAACTGAATTATCTAACAATGGAATTTTTCTATGGATAGCGTTATTTGCTTATACTATTCAAATTTATTTTGATTTTAGTGGCTATAGTGATATGGCAATAGGTTTAGGCAAAATATTTGGTTTCAATTTTTTGGAAAATTTTAATTATCCATATATATCCAAAAGCGTTACAGACTTTTGGAAAAGGTGGCATATTTCACTTTCTTCCTGGTTTAAGGATTATGTGTACATCCCTTTAGGGGGAAACAGAGTATCAAAGTTAAAAATTATCCGTAATGTGTTATTTGTTTGGTTATTAACTGGGCTTTGGCATGGAGCAAGTTGGAATTTTGTTATCTGGGGGGGTTATTATGGCATTATATTATTAATTGAAAAATTTTTATTAATAAAATTATTAAAAAAGATTCCAAACTTTTTTCAACATCTTTATTCAATAAGCATATTTATGTTTGGATGGTTAATATTTAGAATTGAAAATTTGAATGAAATCAAAAAAATAGTTGTTAAAATGTTTGATTTGAATATGAAAGATTTTATCATTTTATTAGTAGAAAATTCATACTTAATAATTGGCATCATATTTATTATAATCGGTATAATATTGTCAACTCCTATTATTAGAAATATTAATGAGCAATTAAGTAAATATGCTTGGTGGTATTATGTGTCGTCGATATTTTTATTTAATTTATTGTTTTTATCTATGGGAATGTTATTAAGTTCTGCATATAATCCATTTATCTATTTTAGGTTTTAAATAAATATATTGATTATTACTAAAAATAAAACAAAATTAGTCATGACAGATATAACAATATTAGTTTTATATTCCTATTTTTTGCAATATAGGATATAATTAATAAAGTGGAAGAAGAGGAAACATGGATTTAGTTGTAAATGGACATAATATAATAGAAATATTGATAGTAACATATTTAATAAGTTTTAGTAGTGTTTTTTTAACTAAAAAAATAGCGATACATATTAATGCTGTTGATATTCCAACGGAAAGAAAAGTACACACTAGTAATATTGCTAGATTAGGGGGGGTTGCTATATATATATCCTTTTTATTTGGATATATGTTTTATGGCGAAATATCAGTTCAAATGCTTTCTATTTTAATAGCATCATTTATACTTATTATGTTAGGTATTTTTGATGATATAAAACCTATTAAAGCCAAATATAAATTTTTAGTTCATATAATAACATCTTCAATAGTAGTTTTTTACGGTAACCTTTATTTTGATGAAATAACATTATTGGGATATACTTTTTATTTTCCAAAGTTGCTTAATCAAATTGTATCTGTTTTATTTATTACAAGCGCTGTCAATGCAATTAATTTAATTGATGGAATAGATGGACTTTGTGCTGGCATCAGTTCAATATATTTTGCAACTATAGCTATAATAGCTTTTATTTTAAATAGGATTGGTGGGCTTGATATAATTTTATGCATTATTATGCTTGGAGCAACTGTAGGATTTTTAACACATAATTTTCCACCAGCAAAAGTATTTTTGGGCGATAACGGATCAACTTTCTTAGGTTTTATGATTGCTGTAATAGCGTTGTTAGGATTTAAAGTTGCGACTATTCAATCTCTTGCAATACCCTTATTAATATTAGCAATCCCAATATTTGATACAGCTTCAGCAATTTTAAGAAGAATTTTACAACGTAAAAAAATAGGCGATCCCGATAAAGAACATTTTCATCATCAATTATTAAATATGAAATTCTCTGTAAGAAATACAGTATTAATAATTTATTTAATTAATATAGCTTTTTCAGTTGTATCAATTTTTTATGTAATAGGTAACAATAAAGTAGCTATGATTATTTATATAGCAATGATGCTAGTATTACTTTATATAGTATTAAGAACAAATATATTATTTAATCATAAGAAGAAAGATAAGAAAAAATGAAAAGAACATTAAAATATTTTACGCTTCTTTTTTTATGCTCTTCACCAATATTTGATACAACACCTTTTTATAGTAGAATGACTTCGCTTATACGAGTAATAATAATTATGATGCTTTTATTATTAACATTAATATTTTATAAAGAATCTAGAAAAAATTTACAATATTTAATACCATATTATTTATTATGTATTATTTTTCTTTTAATAAATTACATACATTCTAAAAGTTTTATATCACTTTTTCCAGGAGATTTTGATTATAGTTTTTTTTCTGAAATATTGACGGTTTTAAAACTTATGATGCCCGTTACATTAATATATAGTTTATATTATCAAAAATTTAATAAGCAAGATTATTTATTAATATTTACTTCGTGGACAATTTTAATATGTATAAGTATTATTTTAACTAATGTATTAAAAATATCTTTATCGAGTTATAATCAAGACTTGTTCATTGAATATAATATATTTGAGTGGTCTATTAAAAAATATTATATACAAACAGCATCAAAAGGTTTTTTCAATTATGCTAATCAAGAAGCATTAATTTTGATCTTATTATTAACACTTAATTTTTATTATTTTATAAAAGAGAGCAAGTATTATTTGTTTAGTATTATCTTATGTTCAATTACAATGCTTGTTCTTGGAACAAGAGTATCTTCATTAGGAGGACTATTGGTACTTATATTTTTATTTTTTAGTTATTTATTTTTTATATTTATTAAAAAAGAAAGATATGCTAAGGAGAAGCTACTATTATTAATACCAATAATTATTTGGATATTAATTCTTCCAACATCTCCCTATAGTAATAGACAAAAAGAGCTTTTATATCATCATAAAGTAAGCAAGGAAAAAAAGATTTCAATAGATACAGAAGAAAAACTCATTAATAAAAAGCCAGCCAAACTGAAGGTATCAGATGAAATTAAAATTAAACAATTATATATTGAAGAGAATGCTAATCCTAATTTGCTTCCCAACCACTTTTATAAAACTATATATTCATATGATTATGATGTTAATTTTTGGTATAAATTTGTTAATAAATATAGAAATAAGAACATTAATTATCGCTTAATAGAAATATCTATTATAAAAAGAGTTAGATCGATTAATAATAATTTTTTAGATTATTTGTTTGGGATATCAAACTCTAGAATCCAAAACATAGTTAATATTGAAAGGGATTTTTTACTTCATTATTATGCCTTTGGTATAATAGGTTCTATTATATTGCTTGCAGTATACCCATTTGTTTTAGTTGTAGCATTAATTATGTTATTAAAAAATATTAATTTTAATAATTATATTAAATTGGTTTTGGTTTCATTATTTATATTTTGTGCGTATTTAACGGGAAATGTTCTTAATTCAATGACTACTATTATAGTATTTGGGGTAGTGGGAAGTTATGTTTCACTAAAAGAGGCAAAATAATTTTATTTTTTTGAGATTATATAGTACAATATAAGGGAGGTAAGTTATGAAAAAGATAAAAGTAATGAGTATTTTTGGTACAAGACCAGAGGCGATAAAAATGGCACCACTTGTAAAAGAGCTTGAAAAAAGAAAAGAATTAGAAAGTATAGTGTGTGTAACCGCTCAACATAGAGAAATGTTAGATCAAGTCCTTGAAGCTTTTAAAATTAAGCCAGACTTTGATTTAAATATAATGCAAAAGAATCAAACATTGGGAGATATTACAACAAGATCACTTGTGGGTCTAGAAGAAATAATTAAAAAGACACAACCAGATTTGGTTCTTGTTCATGGTGATACTACAACATCATTTGTTGGGGCTTTAGCAGCGTTTTATAATCAAGTTGATATCGGCCATGTTGAAGCGGGATTAAGAACTGATAATAAAAATTCACCATATCCAGAAGAAATGAATCGCCAAATGGTAGATAGATTGGCAGATATGCTTTTTGCACCAACAGAACTTAGTAAATCAAATTTAATAAAAGAAAATATAAGTGAAAACAAAATATATGTAACAGGAAATACGGCCATTGATGCGCTTAAAACGACTGTTAAAGAAGATTATATGCATGAAGAACTTGATTGGTTTAAACCGAATGAAAGAATGATTTTACTTACTGCTCACAGGAGAGAAAACCTAGGTAATCCTATGAGAAATATTTTTAATGCGGTTAAAAGAATAACTGATGAGATTGACGATGTAAAAGTAATATATCCAATCCATTTAAATCCCAAAGTAAGAGAAGTAGCTAAAGAAGTGTTTGGTGCTAATAATGAAAAAATACGTATAATAGAACCACTTGAAGTATTTGATTTTCATAATTTTCAAAACAATAGTTTTATAATATTAACTGATAGTGGAGGAATACAGGAAGAAGCTCCCTCTATGGGAAAACCGGTATTAGTTTTAAGAGACATTACAGAAAGACCTGAAGGAATAGAGGCTGGTACTTTAAGATTAGTTGGGACCAATGAAGAGTTAATTTATGAAGAAACTAAAAAATTATTGTTAGATGTAGAAGAATACGAAAAAATGAGTAATGCAATAAATCCATATGGTGATGGGCATGCAAGCGAAAAGATAGTTGATATTATTGTTGAAAAATATTGTAATTAAAAACGCTATAACAGGCATATATTATTGATATATATGCTTTTTTTTAGTATAATTTAAATGAGGAACTAGACATGATAAATAATTTGAAGTATGTTTATGCAAAATATTCATTTTTATTAAAACAACTCGTTGAGAGAGATTTTAAAGTTAAATATAAAAGAAGTATTTTAGGAATTTTTTGGAGTTTGCTATATCCAGTATTAATGATGGCAGTAATGGCTATTGTGTTTTCTAATGTGTTTAAATTTTCAACTCCTGGCGTTAGTTATTTAACTTATTTATTAATAGGCCTTACATATTTTAGTTATTTTAGTGAAGCGAGCAATCTTGCTATGAGTAGTGTAGTTGCTAACTTTAGTTTAATTAACAAAGTATATATGCCAAAGTATATATTCCCTTTGTCAAAATGTATCTTTGTGGGAATAAATTTTTTATTAACTTTAATTCCCCTTTATATAATTATTATTGCAACAGGGACAGGGCTTAATTGGGCACATTTGTTTTTACCATATTCATTTATATGCTTGTTTTTATTTACTGTTGGTATGGGTTTTATATTATCAACTATAGCAGTATTCATAAGAGATATGTTTTATATATATGGAATAATTATAACAATATGGACTTATTTAACACCAATTATGTATGATATTAAAATAATAAGTAACTCAACATTACAATTTTTAATGAAGCTTAATCCCTTGTATCAAATAATAAATTTTGCAAGGAGCATTATTTTATATCATAATGTCCCAACATTGGGCCAATGGGCAGGATGTGGAGTATCAGGATTAGTAATATTTATTATAGGGATAATTGTCTTTAAGAAAAACCAAGACAAGTTCATATATTATGTTTAGGTGATGGCATGAAGAAAAAAGAAAATAAAATTATTACAGATGATATTATGATTGAAGTAGAAAAAATATCTATGAGATTTAATTTGGGAATAGAAAAGGGTTTTTCTTTAAAACAAGGTTTTATAAATTTATTTAATATAAAAAAAAGAAAAGAACTAAAAGCAAAAAGAAAAAAGAATGTTTTTTGGGCCTTAAAAAACGTTTCATTTAAAGTAAATAGAGGTGAAGTAGTTGGTTTTATTGGTGCTAATGGAGCGGGTAAATCGACACTTTTAAAAGTAGTTGCTGGAGTAATGAAACCGACCGAAGGAAATGTCGATGTATATGGTAATATATGTCCAATGATTGAACTTGGTGCAGGATTTGATCCACAACTTACTGCAAGAGAAAATATTTATCTTAATGGTGCAGTTATGGGATATTCTAAAAATTTAATTGATTTAAAATTTGAAGAAATTGTCGAGTTTTCTGAGTTAAGAGAGTTTTTAGATGTACCTGTACAAAATTTTTCATCAGGTATGGTTGCAAGACTCGCTTTTAGTATAGCAACCATAGTTGATCCAGAAATACTTATCGTAGATGAAATATTATCGGTTGGAGATATTGCTTTTCAGGCAAAATCCGAAAAGAAAATGATGAATATGATTGGTGGGGGTACAACAGTGCTTTATGTGTCACATTCGCTGGCAGCAATAAAAAAGATATGTACAAAAGTTATATGGCTTGAAAAAGGAAAGATAAAAATGGTTGGTGGTACTGAAGTGTGTGATAAATATTTAAAATATATGGAAGGAAAGTAATTTAAGTGAGTAATTTAAATAATAAAATAAAGTCATATTATAAAATTTTTGGTTTTAAAGAAACCATAAAAAAAATCATTAGGTATATAATATTTAAATCTAAAGTTGATAAAAAAGGCATATATCACTTTAGTTGCTCTGAAAAAAAACACATAATTTTTGAAGATAATTTAAACAAAGTGAATAAAAAAAAATATAATAAAAAAATATGTATAGTCATTTTAAATTATAATAATAAAAATGTAATTTTTAAGTGTATCAATTCCTTAATAAAATACAAAGGCAATTATGAATATGAAATTGTTGTTGTTGACAACGGAAGTACTGATGGCTCTTATGAAATTATAAAAAAGAAATATAAAAATATTAAACTTTACAGAAACTCAAAGAATGGATGTTCATCTGGAAGAAATTTGGGTTATAGCAAAACTAGAAAAGAATACATTTTATTTCTAGATAGTGATCAATATGCGCTTTCAAAAGATTGGATCGATTCTTTTCTACGGGTTGCTGAATATAAGGATGATAACTTTGGGGCTATTGGATGGACTGCAGGTTGGTTTAATAAGAAAGGGTATGCATTTCATACTGTTGATAATTTTGAATTTAGATATATGCCACCAGGAGCCATGGCAAGGTCAGATATTGGTTATCTCGGTGGTGGCGGAATGTTTATAAAAAAAGCCGTGCTTGAAGAAATAAAAGGGTTTGATGTAAAATATGATCCAACAAGTTATGAAGATACTGACGTATCACTTAAGGTTAGAAATGCAGGTAAAGAACTTTATTATTGCCCGTATTTAGATGTTTTTCATGACGCTCATCAAACGACAAGTATTATATTTGAAAAAGATAAAAATTTAGTTAATGAAAATGCAAATTATTTTGTGAAAAAATGGAAACAAAAAAATGGAAAATTATTAAAATATAAAAAATAGGAAGAAGGAAAAGAATGAATAAAAACATATTTAAGAATAAGATATTACTAATTACTGGAGGAACCGGTTCATTTGGAAATACAGTGTTAAAACATTTTTTAGAAACAGATATTAAAGAAATTCGTATTTTTTCAAGAGATGAAAAAAAACAGGACGATATAAGACATGAATTACAAGCAAAACAGCCCAAAATTTCTAGTAAGGTAACTTTCTATCTTGGTGATGTTAGAGATTATCAAAGTATAAAGGATGCAATGATTGGTGTTGATTATATATTTCATGCAGCAGCATTGAAACAGGTTCCTAGTTGTGAGTTTTATCCAATGGAGGCAGTTAAAACAAATATAATTGGAACAGATAATGTTTTGCATGCTGCAATTGAAGAGGGTGTAAAAAAAGTAGTTTGTTTATCAACCGATAAAGCGGCATATCCTATTAATGCCATGGGGACCTCAAAAGCGATGATGGAAAAAATAATATTTGCCAATGCTAGAGTTTCAGCTCAAAGAAAAGGTCCTATTATTTGCTGTACTAGATACGGAAATGTAATGTGTTCTAGGGGGAGTGTAATACCATTGTTTATTAACCAAATTAAGGAAGGAAGGCCTATTACAATTACAGATCCCAACATGACAAGATTCTTAATGAACTTGGATGAAGCGGTTGATTTAGTACAATTTGCATTTGAACACGCTAATCCAGGCGATTTATTTATTCAGAAATCTGATGCTTCGACCATAGGGGATTTAGCCAAGGCGGTTCAAAAATTGTTTGGGGATACAGGCACTAATATTATAGGTACAAGACATGGTGAAAAATTATATGAAACCCTTATGACAAGAGAAGAAAAACTAAGAAGTGAAGATATGGGGGGATATTATAGGGTTGCTGCGGATTCGCGGGATCTTAATTATGATAAATTTGTTGTTCACGGGGATGTTAAAACAATGGCTGAAGAGTCATATACATCTCATAATACGAAAAGGCTTGATGTAAAAGGTACAGTTAAAAAAATATTAACCACTGAATACGTTCAAGAAGAATTAAAGAAATGGCAAGAAGAGCAAAAATAAATTGGAGGAATTCTATGAAAATATTAATAACCGGTTCTAATGGTTTTGTTGGAAAAAACTTGAGAAGTCACTTGAGTTTAGTTAAGGACATAGAGATTTTCGAATTTCATAGAGGATCCACATTAAAGGATTTGGATAAGTATACCAAAGAGTGTGATTTTATATATCACTTAGCTGGTGTAAATCGCCCTAAAAAATTGAAGGAATTTATGGAAGGTAACCATGGTTTTACGTCCACATTATTATCATATTTATCCAAGAACAATAATAAAAGTCCCATTGTATTTTCATCATCAATACAAGCAGAATTTGATAATGAATATGGTCAAAGCAAAAAAGCAGTAGAAGAATTACTTTCAAAATATTCTCAAGAAAATGATATTAAAGTTTTAATTTATAGATTTCCCAATTTATTTGGAAAATGGTGTAAGCCAAATTATAATAGCGTTATAGCAACCTGGTGTTATAATGTAGCAAATGATATTGATATTAGCATTGATAATCCAGAAACGGTACTTAATTTAGCTTATATTGATGATGTTTGTAAGGAATTAGTTAAATGTATTGAAGGTAAAGAAACACATGAGGGAAATTATTGTATTATACCAACCATTTACAGTGAAAAGCTCGGTGAAATTGCTAGTTTAATAAAATCATTTAAAGAAAACGCTTTTGGAATAATGGTTCCATCAACGGGAAATGATTTTATTAAAAAGTTGTATTCAACTTATGCTAGTTACGTTCCCGTTGAAAAATTAATTGTTGATTTAATTGAACACCGAGACGATAGAGGAGTATTTTGCGAACTTATTAGAACAAAAGAATCGGGTCAAATATCAATATCAACAACAAATCCAAACATTATACGTGGTGGACATTATCATAATACAAAGATGGAGCGTTTTATAGTTATTAAGGGAAAAGCAAAAATTAGATTTGAGCACGTAATAGATCATAGTTCATTTGAATTTTTAGTAAGTGGAGATAAACTTCAATATGTTACTATACCTGTGGGTTATTTACATAGTATTAATAATGTGGGAAAAGAGGAGCTGATATTAATACTTTGGGCAAATGAATTATTTGATGTTAGTGCTCCAGATACTTATGTAATGGAGGAAAGTGATGACCAAACGAAAAAACTATAATGATATAAAGTGGAAAAATAATGGCAAGCTTAAATTACTGATAATTGTTGGAACAAGGCCGGAAATAATAAGATTGTCTTCTGTAATTACTAAATGTAGAAAATATTTTGACTGTTTATTAGCACACACGGGACAAAATTATGATTATAATCTTAACGGTATTTTTTTCAAAGATTTAAAAATAAGTGCCCCGGATATATTTATGGACTCGGTTGGCAATGATTTGGGAGAAACAATTGGGAATATTGTTGCAAATTCTTATAAAATAATGGATAAAATAAAACCAGATGCTCTTTTAATTCTTGGAGATACAAATAGTTGCTTAAGTGCTATCAGCGCTAAAAGATTACATATACCAATTTTTCATATGGAGGCTGGAAACCGATGTAAAGATGAATGCCTTCCAGAAGAGACTAATAGGAGAATTGTTGATATTATATCTGATGTTAATTTAGCATATAGTGAACATGCCAGAAAATATTTACACGAATGTGGGCTTCCGAAAGAAAGAGTTTATGTGACAGGGTCTCCAATGGCTGAGGTATTACATAATAATATAAACGAAATTGAGAAAAGCAATATTTTAACAAAGATTAATTTAAAACCTAACAACTTTATATTATTATCTGCACACAGAGAAGAAAATCTTGATACTAAAGAAAATTTTGAAAGTTTATTTCATGCAATAAATAAAATGGCGAATAATTTTGATATGCCCATTCTTTATTCTTGCCATCCAAGAAGTAAAAAAAGATTAGAACATTCAAAATTTGAATTAGATAAAAGGGTTATAATGCATAAACCTTTAGGATTTCATGATTATAACAAATTGCAAATGAATGCCTTCTGTGTAGTAAGTGATTCTGGTACATTGCCTGAAGAAAGTAGTTATTATGCAAGCATTGGAAAACCGATTTCTGCAGTTTGTATTAGAACAAGCACAGAAAGACCGGAAGCGTTGGATAAAGCATGTTTTGTATTAGCTGGGATAGATGAAAAAAACTTAATTCAAGCAGTTAATTTAGCTGTTGAAATGAAACAAAATAATGAAGTAATATTGCCGGTTCCCGATTATATTGATGAGAATGTATCAACAAAAGTCGTTAAGTTGATTCAAAGTTATACAGGTATTGTTAACAAAATGGTTTGGAGAAAAAAATGAAAGGAAAAAAGTAGTTAAATGGTTATAAACAACTTTAAAGGAGGATGTGTGAAAAATACAAAAGAAACACCGCTGGTTTCTATTATAATTCCGGTTTATAATGGAGCTAATTATCTTAAACATGCTATAAATAGCGCAATAAAGCAGACTTATAAAAACATTGAAATAATTGTAATTAATGATGGGTCAGATGATAATAATGAAACAGAAAAGTTAGCTAAATCATATGGTGATAAAATAAGATATTATTTTAAGAAAAATGGCGGTGTAGCATCAGCATTAAATTTTGGCATTAAAAAAATGAGAGGTGAGTATTTTTCTTGGTTAAGTCATGATGATGTTTATATGAAAAATAAAATAAAAAGTCAAATTCACTTTATTAACAAGGAAAAACTAACAAACTGTATTATTTATTCAGATTATTCATTTATGACTGCTAATGGAAGAAAATTTGGCAGATCAGTAAGAATTGATTCTAAAGAAGTTGGAAGAAATCATAATATCGCATTACTCAAAGGCTATTTAAATGGCATAACACTATTAATACCTAAAGAGGCATTTGATAAATATGGTTTATTTGATGAAAAACTTAAATGTATACAAGATTATGATAAGTGGTTTGATTTTATGAAGCATTATAAGTTTATTCATTTGCCGAAAGTTTTAGTAACTACAAGATTACACGATAAGCAAACGACAAACACCTCGCCATATGTTGAAAAAGAAGGAAATAATTTTTGGATTAAAGTTATTAAATCTTATTCTAATGTAGAAAAAGAAAATATATTTGGTACAGTTAAAAATTTTTATAATCAAATGGCAAAATGTTTAGACAAAACAGTGTACAAAAAGGCTTATAATTATTGCTTGAATGAAGGGAAAAAATATGAAGGATAAAATACTATTTATTTCAAATATTTATCCATCCAAAAATTATTCGGGTGGAATTTTACTTCAACAATTAGTTGATTTTCTCTTAGAAGAAAAACATAAAGTTTATTGTTATAAAATATCAAATCAAAAAACCTTCGAGGAATTGTATGATGATGCCGTTCAATCAATAGAATCGTTTAACAGTATATATTGTAATAATATTAATAAAACTACAGTTAAAAAAATTACGAAAAGATTACTAACTTTTATTAAAAAAAATAAAATAACAAAAATATTTATTCCTGTACAAGGAGAATTAATTGTTAAGGTTGCAAAATTGTTAATAGATAAGGGATGTATCCCTGTTTACATTGAAATATGGGATCCCATAGAATGGGTGTTACATGATTTAAATTATGAAAAATCAAAACAAAAAGAGATTTTAAAAGAATTTGATTATATTGTAAAGAAAGCAACTAAGGTTTTTGCAGCATCGCTTCCGATGCAAAGAATTTATAAGAACAAATATAATATTAATCCAGGAATATTATTTACTTCAACAAAAGCTGTTAATTATACATATCAAGAAAGTAACAATTCGGATTTTAATATTCTTTTTTCAGGGCAAGCTTATTCTACTGATGCCATTAAAAACTTTTTAATAGCAATAGATGAGTTGGAGTGGAAATATGCTGGTAAAAAAATAAAGTTCAGTTATTACGGTAGTAATAAGATTGATTTTGTTCCTAAAAAAATTGAAAAAAAAATTATGTATAAAGGATATGTATCGCAAGAGGAACTAATGAATCAGTGTAATAAAGCGGATTTGCTTTATTGTCCTTATTTTTTTTCACAAGAGCCAGTATTTAAGAAAATTGCGATGGAATCATTTCCGAGCAAGATAGTAACTTATATTCCTGCTAAAACTCCGATAATAATACACGCCCCAGAGTATTCTTCGGTGTATGGCTTTTTTTCACAAAGTGACGGAGCGTTTTTATTAAACAGTCTTGAAAAAGATAAAATTAAACAAATGATTAAAGATATAATTAAATGCAGTGATAAGAAGAAGCTTCAAATAGTTAATGAATCTATGAAGTTATTTAACAAGCATTTTTTACCAACAACAGTAAAAAAGCAGCTCTTAAGTGGATTGGGGATTAAATATAATAGTAAAAATAAAATCAAAGTATTAGAAGTTAATAATGTTGATTTACCAGGAAAAAGATTTAATGGATATGACATAATGGAATATGCAAATAGTAATTCTGATTTAATAGTTAATCAAATAGTAACATATAAAACTTCAAACAATAAAAATGTCTACAAATTTTATAATAATTATCAACTAGAACATGAATACTCTTTGCTGAGTGCAGAAGATAAAGTTTTATCAGTCCACTCCAATTTATCTTTAATTTCTAATACTCTTAGTAATTCTGATTTATATAAAAAATCAGATATTATTCATTTTCATTTAATTCATAATACAAAGCTTTCTCTTTATTCTTTGTTAAAATATTATAAAGAAAAAAAGGTAATCGTTTCAATTCATGATCCATGGAATTTTACGGGAAGATGTGTTCATTATGAATCTTGTAATAAATGGAAGACAGGATGTAAAAATTGCCCTAATTTAAAATCCTTATTCCCTTTAAAAGAGGATAATTGTCACTTTTTATGGAAATTAAAGAAAAATATTTATAAAAGTATGAATCCTCATATTATTGTAGCATCACAGTATATGTATGATTTAGTAAGACAAAGTCCATTGACGAATCATTTTACTAATGTACATCTCATTAATTTCGGTGTAGACTTAGAACAATTTAATAATAAAATAAGTCAAAATAAAGCTAGAAAAAGATTTGGAATAAATTCTAAGGCTTGTGTATTATTTTTTAGATCGCAAGATGACTTTAAAGGAACAAATTATATAATTGAAGCTCTTGAAAAAATTGAGACTACCAAAAAAATTGTGATTATGACTTGTTCTCAAAAAGGTAATTTAAAATCATTATATACAAAATATAAAGTTATAGAACTTGGTAATGTCAATACTCAGGTATTAATTAATGCATACAGGGCATGTGATCTGTTTTTAATGCCTTCAATTGGAGAATCTTTTGGCATGATGGCAATAGAAGCAATGGCATGCGAAAGACCAGTTATTGTCTTTGATAATACTGCAACACCATCAGTTACTTGCGCTCCTGATATAGGAATTCTTGTTAAAAATAAAGACTCTCATGACTTGATGAAAAAAATTAAATATTATATTGAAAATGATGAAGAAAGATTAAAAAGAGGGACTTTATCCTATCAATATGCAGTTGAAAATTATGATATTAATGAGTATTATAAAAAAATAATTAATTTGTATAAACTTGTTGACTATGAAAAACAAGATGAACTCAAGCAAGATTATTTATCAAGTAAAGATTGTTCTTTAAAAGAAATAAATCAAATTAAAGGTTATTTAAATAAATGCACAAGGTTTATGAAAAAAAGTAGTTTTTTTTACAAACAAATGTTGTTTAAGATGGATAGTAAAACAACTTTTGTAACATTTCCTGATTTTTCTAAAAATATGATTCAGGAAGTGATAAATGAATATAATAATAAATATTATGAGTATGTAAAACAGACAACACCTTGTGAAGGTGCTGTAAGTGATATTAAACCCCCAAAAATGAAAAAACCACGTAGAAAAATAAAGCCAATTGTATGGAGTAAAAAGTTTTTATATTATAAAAAACATAATCCCAAAAGGTTAGAAAATATATTGAAGTATGAATTTAGGAATCATAAACTAATTTTAAAAATTATTAATAATTATTATAAAAAATAGAAAATTAATATAAGGAGGATAAATGAAAAAAGATGTAGCAGTAGTGTTTTTAAATTATATACAATATGTTAGTATAGTGCCAACCTTAGAAAAATTAACATCTATGGGATACAAAGTTGATTACTATTGTTTGAAAGACGGCGATCCAATTGGTTTTGATATAATGTTTAACGATTTTAAAAGAATGCTAAGGGAAAAACAAATAAAAATATATGAAAAAGCATTGAAATGTGAATATAAAGTTTTATTAGAGCCTTACCCTATAGAAATGGGTATTAGATATAAATACCGCATTAAATATGCATATAGTTTGTTATCGGCAAAACCGAATAAAGTATACTTTGTAAGAAATTTGTTATTATATGACGCAATATTGTGTTTTAGCAAATGTAGTGCTAACTATTTAAGTGTGTTTTCAAAAACATTTTTAATGGGCAATCAAAAGTATGGTGATATATATAGAAAAAAGAACAATAAAAATTCTAAAAAAGTATTATTATATTTACCAACATATGGAGAAGAAAGTTCTATTAATTTAATAGCCAAAGAATTTTTAAAATTAAAAGAAAAATATTATGTTATTTCGAAAGTTCATCACTGTACAACATATTTAAAAAATGAAAAAGAACAACTACAAAAAGTTAAGGATGGGTCAGATGAATTTTATAATACAAATGAGGATTTAGGGCCTTTGTTGTCACGAGCTGATGTAGTATTAACTGATAATTCTGGAGCTATTTTTGAAGCCTTATATACAAATACTCCCATAGCAATAATAGCTGATGATATTAATAAGAATAAATATTATAATTTTAATACAACCCAATATGAGTTAGTTCAAAAAGGGATAATTCCATATACTAATAATCCGGATGATTTATTAAAAATTGTTGCAGCCGCTATGAGCAGCAAGTACTATGAGGCTCAGAAAAAATGGAACAAAGAAAATTTCTATCATCCGAAAGATAAAACAAAGGATAGTGTAAGCGTCATTATTAATTATATAAATGATAATATTGATGAAAGATATCAAGCAATGCATGACATTTTAAAAAACGAGTATTATTTGTATAAAGATTCTTACGATTCTTTAGAAATAAAAGAAAAGGAATATAATGACAAAATTGAATCTCTAAAATTAGATAATGATAAAATTCAAATAGAAAATAATCACTTAAAAGAACAGTTAGAAATATATAAATTAGACAATGATAATTTAAAAGAACAATTAAATTATTATAAAACGGGGAAATTATATAAAATAGCAAATAAAATTTATAGGATTAAAAATGGTGAAGAAAAATGACAAAGAAAGAAATAATAGGATATACTACGGGAGTATTTGATATGTTTCATATAGGCCATTTGAATATATTAAAATCTGCGAAAGGTATGTGCGATAAATTAATAGTTGGTGTAACAATAGATGAATTAGTTTCTTATAAAGAAAAAAAAGCTATAATTCCTTTTGAGGATAGAATAGAAATAGTTAGGAGTATTAAATATGTAGATGCTGCTGTTCCACAAGGTGATATGGATAAAGTGGAAGCATGTAAAAAATTAAAGGTTAATTATTTATTTATTGGTGATGACTGGTATGATACTGGTAGGTTTAATGAAATAGAAAAAAATTTAAAAAAAATAGGCGTTGAGGTAATATATTTTCCTTATACAAAGTCTATTTCTTCAACTATGATTAGACAAAAAATATCAAAAGAAAAATAAATACTATAAAAGGAGAAATAAAATGAAAGAAAAATATTCTAAATTAATTAACGTTTATAAAAAATATGGTTTTATAGGGTTTTGTAAAAAACTAAGAGCTTATATTATTGCTAACTATTTAGATAAGATTAGTCTAAAAGTAATGTTTAATAAACTAAAATATAGGAAAATAATTAAAAATATATTAAATGACAATAAACATGAAAGAATAGTCTTATGGAGAAGTTCCTTTGGCTACAATGTTCCTTTATTTCAAAGACCTCAGCATATAGCTAATAATTTATCTAAAAATGGGTGTTTAGTTTTATATGAAGTAACTACTATGACTGATAAAATTAAAACTATTAAAAAACATCAGGATAATTTTTATTTAATTAACTATAATAATGTATCACTTAATAAAATATTATCTAAAGAGTTAAGTAAAATAAATAAACCTAAATATGTTCAACTTTATTCAACTGATTGGAAACTTAGTGTTAAAAATATTGAAGACTATATTAATAATGGTTATAAATTTATATATGAATATATCGATCATCTATCACCAGAATTAGCAGGCACCAAAGACTTACCACAAAATATTATTGATAAATATGAGTATGCTATGAATAATAAAGATGTGTATGTAGTAGTTACTGCTGATGAACTTAAAAAAGATGTTCTTGCTAAAAGGGGTGAAGTAAATTTAATTGAATCAAGTAATGGTGTTGATTATAATTTTATAGTAGATAGAAAAGAAAAATATGAATTTGAAAAAGAATTTTTGGATATTATTAATAATGGTAAAATTAATCTCTGTTATTATGGAGCATTAGCTAGTTGGTTTGATTATGATTTAATTAAAACAATAAATAAAAGTGATAAATATAATATTATATTATTTGGTATTAAATATGATGAAGCTTATGATAAAAATATAGGAAATGAGAAAAACGTATATTTTATGGGACCAAGAGATTACAAAGTACTTAAATATTATGCTGAAAAATGTGACATTTTATCAATACCATTTTTACTTAATGACATAACTAAATCAACATCTCCAGTTAAGATATTTGAATATATGGCGCTTCATAAACCGATTGTTACAACTGCAATGAAAGAATGTAAAAAATATAAATCGGTTATTATATGTGACCATAAAAATGTTTTAGAAAAACTAGAAGAAGCATATAAGAAAAAAGATGATAAAAGTTATATTAAACTTCTTGATAAAGAGGCAAGAGAAAATGATTGGCTTTATAAAGCTAAAGCTATTATTGATGTTATAAAAAAGGATGAATAATGAAAGATATTTTAGAGAATATATATAATGAAAGTGAAGAAAAATATTATTCATATTTATTTGATTTAATCAACAAAAACCAAAAGAAATTTATTATAACTGTTAATCCAGAAATAATTATGAAATCGTATAAAGATAAGACTATTAAAGATATGTTGTTAAATAAAGATAACAGTTTGGTTCCTGATGGTATTTCAGTAGTTAAAAAAGCTAAGTTGTATAAGATTAAAATTAAGGAAAGAATTACTGGAATAGATATATCTAGTAAGTTAATTACAATTTGTAAAGAAAATAATAAAAGTATTTATTTGTTTGGAAGTAAAGAAGAGGTAGTTTCTTCTTTATATAATAAATTAAAAAAAGAGAATGTTAATGTTTTGGGATATACCAATGGCTATGTAAAAGATAAAGATAAAGAATTTGAAAAGATTGTTAAATTGAAACCAGATGTAATTCTAGTTGCATTAGGTGTTCCTAATCAAGAACTTTTAATAAATAAACACATTAATAAGTTTTCAAAAGGCATTTTTGTAGGCGTTGGAGGCTCCTTTGACGTATTATCAAGTTATAAGAAAAGAGCACCAAAGTTTTTCATTAAATGTCATTTAGAATGGCTTTATAGAATAGTAAAAGAACCTAAGAGAATTAAAAGATTTATAGAGAATAATATTATATTTATGTTTAAAAAATAAAATGATATAATTATTGTAATATGAAAAAGGAAACTAACAAAAAAAATAGGGTTAAAAGTTTTATATTATTACTATTTATTATTATGATAGTTATATCTTTTTTTGTGTATCAAAAAAACAAATTAGATAAAGCTAAGCAACAAGAAGCTAAAAGACTTGAGGTATTAAAAAAAATTGAATATATTAATAATACCTATTCTTTATTTATCGAAGGTCAAAAAATAGATAAAGACGATAATTTAGCTAATTTTTTTAATAATAATGTTGATACTCATAATAAATTATCTAATCTTTCAATTGATGAACTTAACATTAAACATTTACAAAATATTGATAAAACAATAAATGGTTTAAAGGAACGAAAAAAAGAAATTAATAAAATTATTTATGAAAAGATAGATGAACATTTAAAAGAGTATACAAAAGAAGAAATAACTGCAATTAATAAAATATATAATAATAGTATTATAATTATAGAAAAAGAAGACAATTTAAAAATTAAAAACAACGTACTTAAACAAATAGATGATAGACTTTCTTTTTTAACTTTTTTAAAAGAAAACCAAGGAAATTATTATTTAAATGGTAGTATGATTATGGGTAAAAATAATGAATTTGTTACTAAAGCTAAAGGTTATAAAACAAAATTTGTTATTGGCAATGAATTTGATTATGGTAAAAAAATCCCAATATTAACATATCATGCAGTGGATGATACAACATGGGGTGATTCTGGACTTTTTGTCAAAATAAGTGATTTTGAAGAGCAAATGAAATATTTGCATGACAATGACTATACTACATTATTTATCTCAGAAATAACAAATGCACTTAATTATACAAATCCAGTTATTATAACTTTTGATGATGGTTATATGAATATATATACAAAAGCATTTCCTATAATGCAAAAATATAATATTAAAAGTACTTTTTATATTATAACTGAGTGGATGGATGGATATATATTTGTATCGCCAGAGATTGTTAAGATAATGGATAAATCAGGGTTAGTTGAAATAGGTTCACATTCATTAAGTCATATGAAACTTGGAGTAAATTCTTTTGATAGTCAAGAAAAAGAAATAAAAAAATCAAAAGACGATTTAGAACAAATTCTTGATAAAAAAATAAATTCTTTCGCATATCCGTATGGAAGTTATAATATAGATACAATAAATTTATTAAAAGAACATTATTCAAATGCTGTAACTGTCGAAAGTGGTTTTAATTTTAGTAAAACACTTTCGTTATATAAATTAAGAAGACAAAAAATAAGTAGAGGAGAAAGTATAAATTCATTTATATTTAAGATTGGAGGATAAAGATGAAAAATATTTTAGTAACAGGGGGAACTGGTTATATTGGTTCTCACACAGTAGTAGAGCTGTTTGATAATAATTATAATGTAATAATTATTGACAATTTTAGTAACTCTAAACCAAAGGTTTTAGACAAATTAAAAGAAATAACTAAAAAAGAAGTAAAGTTTTATGAAGGTGATGTTCAAGATAAAACTTTATTAAGGCAAATTTTCAGAGAAAATAAAATTGATAGTGTAATTCATTTTGCAGGGTTAAAAGCAGTAGGAGAATCAGTTGAAAAACCACTCGAATACTATCAAAATAATATTGTATCAACTTTATCATTACTTGAAGTAATGAAAGAAAATAAGTGTAAAAATTTTATATTCTCATCAAGTGCAACGGTGTATGGTACTCCTAACAAACTTCCAATAACTGAAGATATGCCTTTATCTACAACTAATCCATATGGTTCAACTAAATTAATGATTGAAATGATTTTAAAAGATTTATATACATCAGATAAGTCATGGAATATATCACTTTTAAGATATTTTAATCCTGTAGGATGCCACCATTCTTATTTAATAGGTGAAGATCCAAATGGTATTCCAAATAATTTAATGCCTTATATAGTGAAAGTTGCTACAGGTAAACTTCCTATATTAAACATATTTGGCAATGATTATGATACAAAAGATGGTACTGGAGTAAGAGATTATATTCATGTAGTAGATCTTGCTAAAGGGCATATTAAATCTTTAGAAGAATTTGATAAAAATCCTGGTCTTGTAATTTATAATTTGGGAACTGGTAATGGATATAGTGTTCTTGAGATGGTAAAAACTTTTGAGAAGGTTAATAATATTAAAATAAATTATAAAATTACAGAAAGAAGGCCGGGTGATATAGCATCGTGTTATGCATCTCCTGATAAAGTATATAAAAAATTAAAGTGGAAAGCTGAAAAGACCTTAGAAGATATGTGTAAAGATGCATACCAGTTTGAGAAAAAGCAATAAGAAGTAAATTACAGCTTGCATTATTAATAAAAATATTTTATAATGATATTGTATATGGATAGAGGATGTATTCATGTGCAAGAAACGCCATGATAGAGCATTGAAAGGAGTAATAGATGGCAAAAGAAGTCATAATTACTGCTGGAAAGGTTCGAAGACGGCAAAAGTTTGGTAAGGTTTTAAAGCTTGCTGTACTTCTTTTATTAGTTTTACTTATAGTGGTATACATCGTCCTTAGAATCACTTTTAATGTAGGAAGTTTTGTTGTAACCCTAGGTTCAAACAAAGATCTCGAAAGTGGTTTGGCGATGTTTGAGTCATTAAATGATATGACTGGTAAAAGATGGTTAAAAGCTGAGAATCTACAATTTATGGATAACATATCTATAAAATGGTTACCAGAGGATATAAACAAAGAGGCTGAAGGATCACATAATGGTGATAATTATATAGCTTATACGTTTTATATTCAAAATCAAGGTGACATTGTTATCAATTATTGGTATAATATGTTTATAGATGATGTTGTAAAGAATGTAGATGAGGCAATAAGAATTATGATTTTCTTAAATGAAGACGTAACCGTATATGCCAAAGGCAACAGCATTGATGGAGAACCGGAACCGGATACCAAAAAATTCCTATCAGAAAAGGATGGTACAATTATTTTGGAACAACGCCCTAATTTACAACCTGGTGAATATGATCGTATTACGGTCGTGGTGTGGATAGAAGGCGATGACCCAGAATGTGTGGATGCTTTGATAGGTGGAGAATTAAAAATGCATATGGATATAACTGAAGAACATCCTGCAGCATATAAAAATGGAGAATGATATGAATAAAAAGAGAGAAAAAGAACAAAAAAAGAAATTGGGTTCATTAATATTGTTGCTATTTTTAACAGTAATAATGTTAGCGACTTCAACATACGCATGGTTTACAGCAAACAAAACTGTAAGTATTTCGGATATTAATGTTTATGTATCTGCATCAAGTGGTCTGCAAATATCAACAGATGCACTTAATTGGAAAACATTAATTGCTAACGAAGATATAACAACAGGCTATAATGTAGATAATGGTGCTGGAGTATATCTTCAAGATAAGAATATGTTGCCTACAACATTAGCGCCAGTATCAACATCTGGTGGTACAACAACTGGATATATGAATATGTATTTAGGAACAGTTGAAGCTAATTCTGGATCAGGTGATTTTGAGCTTACAGCAACACAATTAACCGAATCAAAAGGAAACACAGGTCATTTTGTAGCTTTTGATATTTTCTTAAAAACTGATAGTCCAGAAAATTTATATTTAGGAGTAGGATCTGGAGTCGTTAAAAACGCTGGAGCACCACTTCCTGCTGAGGGACTTCAATATGCAGGTAGAATTGGTTTAGTTACTAATGGAACTGTTTTAGCTACTTCAACTCAATATCAAATGGTAAATCAATTTGGAAATACTGAAGTGAAAATAATTGAACCTAATTATGATGGGCATACTGCATATGGTATTACTCAAGCAAACCTATATTATCAAACTTATAAGGTAAACGGTGCAGATTATCCTTGGACTGCTCCAAATAACTTAACTGCTGGAGCAACTGGAAACCCATATATGTCATATGATGGTGTAAAAGCAGTAATTTCAACCCCAATTGTGCTTGAAGAAACAAACGCAACAGATAATAATGCATATTTTGAAACAGTAACAGGGGCTCAAAAGTTATATCCAGTATCTACAGATTTTACAGCAGCTGATCCTTCGGTAACAAATAATCAATTACTGTATACAACATTCCCTGCCGGAGTTACTAAGCTTCGTGTATATATGTGGATTGAGGGACAAGATGTTGATTGTGAAAACAATGCATCTGGTGTTAACTTAACATTTAGATTATCGTTTACTCAAAATGCAAGTAATACGTAAGATATGGTTATTAATATTTAAAATATATAAATAATAAAGTGAAGAATTAAAAAACTTCACTTTTTATATTAAATTATTTAAGAATAAGGGTTAATAATCTAATACCTAGTTATTTTGATTTTCCTATGGTATTATATAATTAGAAAGGTGAGGTTTTTATGGATAAAATAGCTGTTTTAATACCTTGTTATAATGAAGCTCAAACAGTTGCTAAAGTAGTTAAAGATTATAAGAAGGCTTTACCAGAAGCAACAATTTATGTTTATGATAATAATTCAACAGATGGTACCGATAAAATAGCTAAAAAGGCGGGTGCAGTTGTAAGATACGAGTATAGGCAAGGAAAAGGCAATGTTATAAGAACAATGTTTAGAGAAATTGATGCAGAAGTTTATCTTATGATAGATGGTGATGATACCTATCCATCTGAAAATGCTAGAGAAATGTGTAATCTTATTTTGGAAGGTAAGGCAGATATGGTAATAGGAGATAGACTGTCCTCTACATATTTTTTAGAAAATAAAAGACCATTTCATAATTTTGGAAATGTAATGGTAAGATTTTTTATTAATAAGTTATTCAAAAATAAAGTGAAAGATATAATGACTGGGTATAGAGCTTTTAATAAGGAGTTTGTTAAAGGATTTCCCGTTATCTCTAAAGGATTTGAAATAGAAACCGAGATGACAATTCATGCTGTTGATAAAAATTATCATATAGTAGAAGTTCCTGTTAATTATCAAGATAGACCAGAAGGAAGCGAGTCTAAACTTAATACTTATAAAGATGGATTTAAAGTTTTAAGAACGATAGGGGTTTTATTTAAAGAATATAAACCAGCAACATTTTTTAATATTGTTAGTTTTTTAATATTATTAATATCTTTATTTTTTGGTATTCCAGTAGTTATTGAATTTTATGAAACGGGACTTGTACCTAGATTTCCGACATTAATTGTTGCTTGTATATTATTAATAATTTCGATACAACTTTGGATAGCGGGTATTATCTTAGAGGTTATTGCAAAGAAAAATAAACAACAATATGAAATTTTAATGAATATAATGAAGTAATATGAATAAATTAGTAAATCAAATATTAAAGTTTGGCTTAGTCGGAGGAATTGCTTTCTTAATAGATTTCTGTATTTTTGCAATTTTAGTAAAAATAGGAATACATTATTTAATTGCTCAAATAATATCTTTCTTTATAAGTTTAATATTCAATTACATCGCAAGTATTAAATGGGTTTTTAATGCAAAAAAACAAACTAAAAAAGAAGCATTGCTTTTTCTTTTTCTTGCAATTATAGGTTTAGGTATAAATGAACTTTTACTTTATATTGGAATTAGCATCCTTAATATAGATACTCTACTTACAAAACTAATTTCAACAATGTTAGTTATGATATATAATTTTATAACTAGGAAACTTATTATTGAAAAAAAATAATATTTATATAAAAAATAGACTTTTTGAACAAAATATGTTAGAGTACATTACATCGGAAGAGAGAAAGTAGTTATTATGGAAAATAAAGTATATTATCCTATTATGAATAAAGCATCTTTGTCTGATATATCTTATCATAAAGATATGATAAAAGAAATTTTAAAACTAAATCCTAATGTAAAAATGGGTTTATGTTGGATTGAAAAGTGTGGAATTAGAAAATTAACAATAACTTCTTCGGATCAAGTAGAAAAATTACAATTGCCAGAAAAACTTTTTGGAATAGCAATAAGTACAAAATCTTGTTTAAATTCAGAAGAAGAATATTTACAGTATTCTAGAAATTTTTTAAATTTTACAATTAGTTTAGAAAGTGCAAAAAAGTTTATTACTAACCTTAAAATGCTAAATCCTGATGTTGATATTAATTTTGAATATAATGAAAAAAGTAAAAGTTGTAAAATAACTAGCTCTATTCCACTAAATGATATTTGTTTCCCAAGTAAACAAGAGGGAAATAATATTATTATCGATCAAAAAGGGTGTTTAGCACAAATATATGGTATAATGCATGAGTGTGAAATAAAGTATGATGCTTTAAATAAAACATATGATGAAAACATTCAAAAAATATTTTATTTTGATACTGTTTTATTTAATAAATTAAAAAAAGAATATCTTATTTTAAAAGCAGAAGAAAAAACATTAAAAGAAAGCATAAAAAAAGATGTTATAGGGATAGGAATCACTTTTCTTGGATTGGTTATAAATTATATTAATTTATATTCAAAATCAAAATATGGTAGTTTTGCACTTAAAATTTCAGATATATTAGAAAAGGAAAGAAATTTAATAACTTTTCTTCTGAAGATTGGTTGTAGTGCTTCAATTATTAAATATTATATAGATTCAATTAGACTTATGTTAGTACATATAAAAAAGAGAAAAATAGAAAAGGGAGCTGATGGTAATGTTCGAACAAGGAAAAGTCCTAACCTTGAATAATGGCAAAGAATATGTAGTTGTATCATCAACAACTTATAATAATAAAAAATATGTTTATTTAATTAATCCTGATGATTATACAAATATAATGTTTTGTGAATATGATAATAACAGTGGATTAAAAGAAATTAAAGATTTTGCTCTTATTCAAAAGTTAGTTCCACTATTTATTAAAGAAATAATGTAAAAGTTTCATTTTATTAACAAGTGAGTTTAATTTAGCTTATTTGTTTTTATTTTCTTGTAAAAAGGTGATTCATTTAATATAATACGAATGTAGGTGAAATTAAATGGATAAAATATTAAGGAAAGTAATAAATAAATTTGGTATTAAAGGTAATTTAATTACAGTAGAGGAAAATAATCAAGGGAATATAAATACTACTTTCGTTTTAACTATTGAAGAAGAAGGACAAACTAAAAAATATATTGTTCAAAAGATAAATGTTAATGTATTTAAAAAACCTGATGATGTTATGAATAATATGGAGCTTGTTACTAACCACTTAAAACAAAAGATGAAAACTGATTTTTCGTTTACTCAAACAACATTAGATATTGTTAAAACAGTTAATGGTAAGCTTTTAGCTCAATACATGGATAAAGGCAAAGAAAAATCGTATTATCGGATGTATCACCATATTGATGGCTGCATTTCATATGACACTTTAAAAGATTGTAGAAAACCGTATATTATGGCTTATAACACAGGTAAAAGTTTTGGAATGTTTCATCGTGCATTAAATGATTTTCCTGTTAAAAGCTTAGTTGATACTATACCAAATTTTCATAATACGCCGATACGTTTTAAAGCTCTTATAGAAAGTATTGAAAATGATGTATTAGGAAGAGCTAAAAAATTTGCCAAAGAAATACATCATTTAAATACTATGATTGAAGACTGTTCGATTATCTGGGAAAATCTTGGTAGTAGTATTTTATATCGTGTAACTCACAATGACACTAAACTTAATAATGTTATGTTTGATGAAAAGACTAATGAAGGAAGAGCTATTATTGATCTTGATACAACGATGCCCGGAAGTTATCTTTTTGATGTTGGAGATGGTATAAAAAGCACTTGTGCTAATTCTTTTGAAGATGAAACAGACCCAGAAAAGATCTTTTTAAATTTAGAGTTAACTAAGGCTTATCTATCTGGATATTTATCTGAAATGTTTGAAATTCTTACTACTGATGAAATAAAATATATAGCGTTATCTATTAAAACCCTTACTTTTGAACTTGCTATTCGTTTTTTAACAGACTATATAAATGGAGATAAGTATTTTAAAATAAAATATCCTACACATAATGCAGATCGATTTTTGAATCAATATAAATTGCTTTGTGACATTGATAGTAAACTTCAAGATATTCAAGATTTCGTTTTTGAATATCTAAAAAATATGGAATTAAAAGGAAAAGTAAGATAATAACTTAGTTTTTGCTAAAAACAAGTAATACATGATATAATTTAAATTGTAAAAGGAAGTGAATATATGGGAAGAGCATATGAAGTAAGAAAAGCTAGTATTCAAAAATCTGGTGCTACCCGCGGTAGAATGTATACTACATTTGCTAAAGAAATATATTTGGCTGCAAAAAAAGGAGGAGTTAATCTAGCTGCTAATGATGTATTGAAAAGAAAAGTAGAAAAAGCCAAAAGATTACAAATTCCTAATGATATTATTACAAGAGCGATAGATAAGGCTAAAGGAGTTGGCGGAGAAGAATATTTCTCAACCACGTATGAAGGTTTTGGGCCAGGCCAATCAACTCTTATTATCAAATGTTTAACAGATAATGTCAATAGAACGGTAGGTTATATAAGATCAGCATTTAATAAAGTTAACAAATCACTTGGAGTAACTAACAGTGTTTCATATAATTATGACTATTTAAGTGTAATATCATTTAAATGTAATGATGAAGAAAAGGTTTTAGATAACTTAATTGCAAATGCAATAGAACCAATAGATTTTGATTTAGAAGATGAAATATTAACTATAGCTGTAAATCCATCTGATGAACAAAAGCTAAAAGATGTAATAGAAAATTTATATAAAAGGATAGAATATATATATGATGAAACAGGAATGTTTGCTAAAGATAAAGTGGTTTTAAAAGGTGAGGATAAAAAAACTTTTGAAAAATTACTTAATATGCTTGATGCAATCGAAGATGTTTCAGAAATATATCATAATGTAGAGATGTAATATGGGATTATTTAATAAGATAAAAGAGAAATTTCAAAGTAAAAAAGAAAAAACAGTTAGTGAAGATACAAAAATATATGAAAAGGGTTTAGAAAAGACAAGAAAAGAGTTTGTATCTAAACTTAGTATGCTAGGAATTAAATATACAAAGATAAGTGATGATTATTTTGATGAGCTTGAAAATATTTTGATATCAGCAGATATTGGTGTTAATACTGTATTTAAATTTATTGATAAGATTAAATCTCGTGTTAAAACAGAAAATATAACAGATACTTCTTATTTAAATGAAGTAATAGTAGATGAATTATTAATTATATATGTAGCTGGAGAAAGTCTTACAGATAAAATTAATATATCCAAAGATGGTCCTACAATTATTTTAGTAGTTGGAGTAAATGGAGTTGGTAAAACAACTACAATAGCAAAGCTTGCTTATAAATATAAATCGATGGGTAAGAAGGTTTTAATGATTGCTGGAGATACTTTTAGAGCTGGAGCAGTAGAGCAACTAAAGATATGGTCTGATAGAGTTGGATGTGATTTTTATGGTAAAGGTGGCATTGATCCTGCTGGTATTATATTTGATGGCATTAAAAAAGCCAAAGAGGATAATATTGATATTGTTTTAATTGATACTGCAGGTCGTCTTCATAATAAAATTAATTTAATGAATGAACTTGATAAAATAAATAAAGTAATCGGAAAGCTTATTGTAAAAGCTCCTCATGAGACATTATTAGTAATTGATGCTAATACTGGTCAAAATGGTATTATGCAAGCTAAAGCCTTTAAAGAAATAACAAATATAACAGGTATAGTATTAACTAAGTTGGATAGTACTGCTAAAGGAGGAATTGTTTTAGCTATTAAAGAAGAAGTATCTTTACCAGTTAAATTTGTAGGTCTTGGAGAAAATATGGATGATTTAAAAGAATTTGATATTGAAGAGTATATATACGGTTTATTTAAGGATTTGATGTAAATGGAAGAGTTTGTATATTATGGTGAGCTTTTTAATATTTATGCATTTCTACTCACAGAAAAGCAAAAAGAAATATTTAGCTTATATTATGAAGAAAATTTATCATTAAGTGAAATTGCTGAATATATGAAAGTATCTAAAAGTTATATTGGTAAAATAGTAACAAATGTTAAAGAAAGACTTGATTATTATGAAAACAATTTAAAACATTATGAATTGTTACAAAAAATAAAAGAGCATAATTAATATAATTTTTTAAAATTATTAATGGGTTTACAAGTTTTTTTAATGTGTGATAATATTTATAGAGGTAAATAATTATGAATGAATTAAATAAGCAAATAAAACCAAGACCGATACCTTATAATTTAGATTCATCTATAACCCCAAATCAAATGCCCCTTGATCCTAATAAAAAGCAAATAAAACCAGAACTTTTAACTGATAATACTTTTGTTGCTTCGTCTGTTGCAACTGAAAGTTTAACTAAAAGTAAAAAGGAAATTAATCCTAATTTAGCAGGCGAAGATGACTTTTATGGACCAGATAGAATAGAGACAATTTCTTCGGTTAGCACTGATATTTTAAATAAAAATGTAAAAACAAATGGTTATGTATCTGAAATGGCAATGAAACCAGTTATTCCTAAAGATGGCGCACCAATTGAATATAATCCAGCAAAACCACCAAAAGTTGCTGCAATAGATGAACATCATGCAACAGAAGTTACGAAGAAAATTGGTAAGCACTATCGAACAGGTGAGAATCCATATAAGGGTGATGAGATAAAAACTTAACTATTCATCATGACCTTTAATTTTTTTATTTCTTTCAATAGCTGTTGAATCTTTTAAAAGGTTGCTTGCTTTAAGCAAACTGTTTTTCCCATATTTTGATTTAATTTTATCAATAACTTTATTAATGCTTTCTTCTTTTTTTGTTGTTTTAGCTTCTTCAAAAAGATTAAGTTGTTTACCAACTTTAGGTATTAATCCATTTAAAGAAATGGTTATTTTTCTAATGGGTAAATTTTCATAAAAACGGTCAAATATCAAATTACATACTTTAATAATTTCTTTATTATTATCAGTAGGAACATCTAATTTAATTTGATGATAAAAAGATCCCCCAACATTTTTAGAATAATCTATTCCTAATCCAACACCGATACATTCTTTATTATTATGTCTAAGTCGTGCAGTAAGCATCTCAACCATTTCATTAATAATAATTCCAATATTTTTATCATTATAATCTTTAAATAAAACTTGTGAATGACTATATGATTGTTCCTTAACTTTGTAGTTATTTAAATCTTTTAACAAGGTGGTGTTAATACCATTAGCATGATTCCAGATATCTTCTCCAATAGTACCAAAGCGTTGTTTTAAAACCATTTTATCCATTTTAGCAATATCACCAATACTATATAATTTCATTTGATTTAATTTTTTTTCCATTCTAGGGCCAATTCCCCACATTTTAGAAAGCGGAGAAATGTTCCAAAGCTTCAAAGGAATATCTTTATAATCCCATTTTGCTATACAATCTTTATTATGTTTAGCTTCAACATCCATAGCTACTTTAGCAAGTAGCATGTTAGGACCAATTCCAACAACTGCAGTAAGCTTCGTTTTTTCCTTAACCTTATTTAATATATCTAAAGCTAGTTCATAATCAGTTTTATTATATAATTTTAAATAATTAGTAACATCTAAAAAACACTCATCAATAGAATATACGTAAAGGTCTTCAGAAGCAACGAAATCTAAATATATGTCATTAACTTCCTTGCTTTTTTTCATATAAAGGCTCATTTGTGGTTTAGTAATATAGTATTTTATATTTTTAGGTATTTCATATAACCGTCCTCTTGATTTAACTCCAAGAGTTTTTAAGTAAGGAGTAACAGCCAAAGTTAAGGCACCTTTCCCCTGTTTAGGATTAGCTACTACTAAAGGAAAGGTAAAAGGATTAAGGTTTTTTTCAATGCATTCACATGAGGCGAAAAAACTTTTTAAATCAATGCATATAATGCTACGATTTAATTTATCCATGTCTTCCTCCAAACAAATGTTTATATATTTATTATATAGTTATATTGTAAAAAGCGCAAGAGAAAATAAGCTATTACAAACTTCTCTAAAATTATTTGAAAATAATTAAATAAATGGTATTATATATATGAATTTAGTATTCTGATCTATGTTTTAAAAACATCAAACGCTTCGAAGTAATTTATTTTAATAGTATGAGCGATGTTAGATTGTTTATCAAGGGGTATCAATAAATCATGCAAAGAAAGGTACGATGAAATGACCCACGATTATAAAGGAATAAATGTTGGAAACCTAACAAAAGATATGCCTCATTTGGTTAATTATCCGAAAGATGCATATAAAAGCGTTTTTGATGGTATTAATACAAAAATAGTTGATTTTATGTGGGAAAGGACTACTGGATATGATTCTGAAGTTGCTATTGAATATTTTGGTGTGCCAATAACATATGGTGAATTAAAACAAGAAAAAATACTTGAATATGCTAAAGCTTTAAGTAAATTTGGAATCAGTAAAGGGGACTATATTACTCTTTGTTTACCCAATATTCCAGAAACAGTATATTTAAAGTATGCTGCAAATATGATTGGCGCTGCATCACTTATGCTTGATCCAAGGATTAATTCTGAACAAATTGCTAGAATGGTTAATAAATCAAAATCAGTATTGCTATTCTGTCATAATGAAATATGTAAACCGAAAATTGAGCCAATTAAAGAGCGTTTAATGGTAGAAAAAATAACAAACATTTCACCAACACATTCTTTACCCGCTTCTTTATTGGAACAAACTTTGGAAACATCACCAGTTAGACTAAAGTTTTTACTTAAAGATTATTTAATAAGATTACAAGAAATTAAAGATAGTGGTAGATATTATCAATTAGATAAATTTTTAGAATTATCACATCAACATACGGGAAATTACATAGCTTCTTATGAAGAAAATCAACCTGCTACTGCGTTGTGTACAAGTGGTACAACTGCCGATAATTTAAAAGCATGTGTTTTTAGTAATGAAAATTATAATGCAATGGTTAATAATTTAAAATATATTTCTGCATGTTTGCCTCCAGGGAAAAGATTTTTGGGGGTAGTCCCATATTTTTCGGCATATGGTTCATTTTGTGGTTTTCATAATTCTTTTTCTAATATTTGGCTTGTAGTTTTAGTTCCAAAAATAAATCCTAATAAATTTATTCAAAGTGTAATCAAGCACAAAGCAAATGTTGGAATTGGTGTCCCAGCATATTGGGAACAACTAACTAAACCTTCAATGCGTGTGTATAATTTCTTTCGTCCAAATTTTTGTCGTCATATCGATCTTCCTATTACTGGTGGTGATGAAACAACTGTAAAAAAACTTATCGATATAAATTCCTCTTTAAAAAAATATGGTTCTGAAGCAAAAATAGTTGAAGGATATGGTGAAACTGAATTTGGTGGTTCTGTTTCAGTAATGTCAAATGCCCCTGAAAAATATAATCTAAACAGTGTGGGAATCTTATTACCTGGATTTTATGGAAGGATTGTTCATCCAGAAACAGGCGAAGAAATAGGGCTTAATGAACGAGGTGAGCTTGAATTAGGAGGACCTACTATGACATTGGGTTATTTGGGAGAGGAAGAAAAAACGAAAGAAATACTGACTTATGATAAATATGGAAGACCATTGTATAAAACGGGAGATATAATGTCAATCAATGAGAAAGGCGAATTATTTTATTATGGTAGATTAAAAAGGGTTATGATGCGTCCCGATGGACATACTGTAGCTAATTTTCCAATTGAAAGAAGGCTTAAATCTCATTTTGCAGTGGATGATTGTGTTGTAGTTGGAATTAAAATTCGTGAAGATGCTAATGGAACAATACCAACAGCATTTATAAAGTTAAAATCTGGTGTAAAAGGAACATCAGAACTTGCTAGACAACTAGATGATTACTGTTTAGAAGATATTGGTGAAAGAGAAAGAGCATTGGTTATAACATATATTAAAGAAATACCGTATACTAAGTCAGATAAAATAGATTTTAGAGACTTGGAAAGGCGGCGTTTTGATGATATGGATATTCATATTATGGATTCAATATTTTTTGATAGACCGAGTTTGGTTAGAAAGCTTGCACAATCAACTATAAAAAAAATTAGTTAAATACATTATAATAAAAAGTGCAAGAGAAAGATAATGGTAAGTTTAGCAAATTTTATTGAAAAAACGACTGCATAAAACAGTATAATTAAATTGACAACGATAATATAGAGTGTTAAAATTATAACTAATGAAATACGTTCTAAAAGGAGGGTTTTGTGAAAAAAATAAATCCCAATCAAAGTAAATATGATTATTTATATGAAAGTTTAAAAAATAAAATGGACAATATATCTTTGACATTTGATAAGGAAAAGATTTCTGCAGAAGAAATGTTTGAAGCTATTAATTTATATGCTAAAATGTTACATTCTAAGGGTGTAAGAAAAGGTGATTTAATTGGTGTATCTATGTTTAATACTCCAGAGGGTGTATATTTGCTTTATGCTTTAAATTTATTAGGAGCTATTGTTGTGGGTTTTGATCCGTTTGGGAAAAAAGAGGATATTAAGAATCAATTAGAGCTAACAAAACCCAAAATGGTTATTACAGTTGATAGTGCTTATAATAAATTTAAGGGATTATCGAGATCGCTTGATTTTTCAAGCATCTTATATTCATTATCAGATAGAATTAGTGATAAAAAAGTTAGATTACAATATGAGTTGCAAAAACTAATGCTTCTTAATTTTACATTATCAAAGGGGAAAAGATTAAATTCTTTAGTTAAAAAAGATTATGGTGAGTTTTTCCCAAAGATACCATATGTTAGCGGGGAATTAAGAGATATTATATTTACTGGTGGTTCGACAGGAATACCTAAGGGAGTAGAGTTAAACGATTATGCTTTAAATGCTGGTGTTGAAGGTATGAAAACTATGTATGGAGATGGTTATTTTGATGGAATGATTTATTTAGGACAAATTCCGTTCGGGTATATGTCTTTCGGGAAAACGGTTATGCATACTGCTTTAACTAACGGTGCAACATATGCATTAACATTAAAAGCATTTCCCAAAGATTTTTATGATGAACTTGTAAGAACTAATGCTAGTGGAACATCTGGTGGTCCGATACATTGGACATCTTTTATCGAAGAAGCCAGTGAAGGTGTTTATAAACCGCGTAGTGACTTAAAGCCTAATTCATTAAAGAATTTAAAACTATTATTTTCTGGAGGAGAGGCAAGAAGGGAAGCAACAATTGAGCCAATAAATAGAGCGTTAGAGTATTGTGGTTGTCAAGGAAAGATTGGTGAAGCTTTGGGGTTAACAGAAAGTTATGGATTTGGAATTTATAATACTGGGATTTTTTTAAAGAAGGTACTTTGGGTATTCCAGTTCCAGGATTAGAAGTAAGACTTATTAATAGCGAGACTAAAGAAGAAGTAGAAATTGGAGAAATAGGTGTTTTACAACTTTCTGGTTTGCCTGTAATGATGAGGTACCATAAAAACGAATCGGAGACTAAAAAAGTTATTTATTTTGATGAAGATGGTAAAAGGTGGCTTGATACTGGCGATTGTTTATCAAAAGATGCTGATGGTTTTTATAAATATCACGGAAGAGAAAAGAGAAATTTTGTAAGTGGTTGTGATAATATATATCCAGAACGACTTGAACAATTTCTTCCAACTATACCTGGGGTAAGAGAAGCTGTTGTTGTGCCTTTCCCACTTGATTTAGAACAAAACACTCCAGTTTATTATATTTCATTAGGTATTGGTGATATCAATGTTGATGCTTTAGAATTTAAAATAAAAAAAGTTGTTAAAAAAAGATTTGGAGATAGTTGGAAACCAGAGAAAATTATATTTACAAATGAGCCTTTAAAAAGAATGACAAGTGGGAAGATTGATTTAAAATATTATGTAGATAGTTGCAAACAATTAGGTGGTATTACTCGTTCTAGAAAATCGTCATCTTAAAAGATCGATACATTTTAAATACTATAATTTATATAATTTTTTTGCTTTAAATATGTTATAATCTAGTTATAATATTAGAATGGAGTTGTATTATGGGAGTAGGTTTTTATTTTTCAGTAGCAATGTTACCTGTTATGAGCATTATTACAATAATTTTTATATTAAAAAGAAAGATTAAAAATGAAGAAACCAGAATATATAAGTATATTTTAATCACTATTTTATTGATGACATCTCTTGAAATTATATCGGCATTACTATTTAAAAATTATTTTAATACATATATGTATGATTTAATTGCGAAATTAGTATTAATTAGTTACATAACAATAAACTATTTATTTTGTTTATATTTTATGAAGGTTTGTAACATTTCAAAAAAAAGTTTAAAAGTTTTAAAAATTATGTCAATTATTATTTTATTAATTACATTTGTAGCAAAAACAGTTTATATTAAAAACAATGAAATGGTTGTACCTCAAGGTATACCAGTTATTATGACTTTTTATTATGCCGTTGTTTTAGGAACATACCAACTTATATTGGCAATTAAAAATAGAAAAGTGATTGCAACTAAGAAATTTGCTCCTTTTTATTCTTTTTTATTGTTAGGATTAATTAATGGAATGCTTATAGTTGTTTTTCCAGCATCTTTCATGGTTGGTTATATATGGTGTTTAACTATTATAATTATGAATTTTACAATTGAAAACCCCGACATAAAAGTATTAAATGAATTATATAAGAATAAAACGATAATGGAACAAACCTATGATGATAAAGCAAACTTCTTATTCGAAGC
>JGI24712J26585_10000332_pt1 | contig 40808 bp, 30 predicted proteins | sample BioPla3DNA2_FD_26585 | JGI IMG/M metagenome (IMG submission 26585)
GATTGAGTCCTTTTCTGATAATTTTGGTGTGGCAACTTTATTTTATCAGATCTCAATCACTTTTTCAATATCTTTAGTGTCACATCTATTGTAACACTACAAGCGCGTCGGTATTAAATTCGGGAAAGCTATTGACAAAATGCCGCGGATGTGTTATAATATATAGCGTTGAGCCCGATGCGGAATTGTGTAACGGTAGCACGGCAGACTCTGACTCTGTTTGTTGGGGTTCGAATCCCTATTCCGCAGCCATAAAAAATGCAGCCGTTAATACAAACACTTGTATTAACGGTTGTTTTATTTTTGCATTTATTTCTTTTTTGCGGAAAAGCAAGAAAGCTTTTTTATTGTATAAAGCTTTAGATATTTTTTGTTGTAAAATGAGAGACACACATGTACTTAAGGAGATGAAGTTGTATGATTGAACTATTGATCGTTATAGCTGCAATTGTGTTGGTGAGCGTGCTGCTGAGCACTTTTTCGGATAAATCGGGCATTCCGATGCTTCTGATCTTCATAGTTTTCGGTATATTAATCGGCAGCTCACCGATAATATCGGCTTACACAAATTTTGATTTCGCCAATAAAATCTGCTCTATTGCGCTGATTTTTATCATGTTTTACGGCGGATTCGGAACAAGCTGGCGCGCAGCGAAACCGGTCGCCGGAAAAGCGATTGTCTTAGCTTCATTCGGCGTATTCTTTACCGCAGCTATAACGGGTGTTTTCGTTCATTTTGTTTTGGGTTTTCCGATTATAGAATCGTTTCTGCTCGGATCGGTTGTCGGCTCGACCGACGCAGCCTCTGTTTTCTCAATTCTCAGACGGCGCAAGTTGTCGCTGAAAGACAGCACCGACTCCTTGCTCGAAATGGAATCCGGTTCAAACGACCCTTTTTCCTATATTTTGGCGATCGTTTGTATTTCGCTGCTTAAAGACGGAATCAGCCCTGGAAGAGCCTTTCTGATGCTTTTCCTGCAAGTAAGCGTAGGGCTTGCCGTCGGAGCCGCAATTTCATTACTACTTGTTTTCCTTATTCGGAAAAACATCTTTTTCAGAGGCGGAGGCAACGAGGTTTTCGCAATCGCGATAGCTCTGTTGGGTTACTCTCTGGCAGAGATACTCGGCGGGAACGGTTATCTCAGCGTTTATGTTATCGGAATCGTTTTGGGGAATCAGAATTTCGAATCAAAGCGGGGGCTCGTCTCTTTTTTCGACGGGATCAATATGCTGGCTCAAATTCTTATCTTCTTCACCCTCGGTTTGCTTTCAAATGTAATGAGCATTATAAACGTGTTTCCGATAGCGCTCGCAATCATGCTTTTTATGACGTTTATTTCAAGACCCGCGAGTGTTTTCGGTCTTATGGCGTTTATGCCGAATTCATCATTGCAGCAAAAAATATTGGTTTCCTGGGCTGGAATCCGCGGAGCGGCGAGTATCGTTTTTGCAATCGTTGCGGTCAGCGCGGTTGAGCTGCAGCACGATCTCTTCCATATCATATTTACGATTGTGTTGTTGTCGTTAGGCATACAGGGCGGCTTTATGCCGATGGTTGCGGTTAAAACAAATATGTATGACCCGCACGGCGACGTAATGAAAACATTTACCGACTATCAGGAAGAGAAAAACCTGCAATTTGTTAAGACTAAAATATGTTCGGAACATCCTTGGATAGGAAAAGCCCTTAAGGATGTTTACCTGCCAAATGATATTCGAGTTGCAATCATTGTGCGCGGAAATGAGCAGTTTATTCCTGACGGCTGCACAATTCTCGAGTTGGATGACAGTCTTATTCTGAGCGCTCTCTATTATAAAGATGAGCTGAACGGTTTTTCACTTCGCGAACGTACCGTCAAAAAAGGCGATCAATTTGAGGATAAATACATTCGTGATATCAGACTCAATGAAAATGAGAGTTTTATTTTTATCGAGCGCGACGGCGAAGTTATCATCCCGACCGGCGATGTTCAAATAAAGTCAGATGATACCATAGTTATCAACAGAATGATGCCCGCAGAAAACAACAGTAAAAACAAAGGATTTATTAAGAAAATAAAAACTTTCGGAATTAAATCTTCAAAAAACAAATAAGCATGTAAAAGTAACGCCTGCAATAACCGGATTGCTCCGCTTGCAGGCGCTGTTTCAAATTATCTGAGAATTATAATATAATCTTGTAATATTTGATGCGAAAATTATTCAATTCAAAGCTATTTCTTTTAAAATATCCGAAAATTCATTCTCATAATCATAAACGGAAATACTCCCCGTGCCGATATCGTAATAATAAGCCTGTATAGCAAGTTCCCCCGATTCATAAGAATGTCGTATGAAATCGTATGTCATCAGATTGTGCAGTTGTTGAATTGCATTCAGCTTTTCAAGCAGAACAAGCTTTTCCTCTTCTTCCATATCAGGATACTTGTTGTCAATATATTCGGATATCCGGCTGCTGTGAGAGATCCATTTCACCGTATCGGGAAGATTATCTTTGTAATCATTCAGCTTTCTGATTGCGGCGCATCCCCCGCAATTCGAGTGTCCGCAAACGATAATATTCTTTACCTTGAGAACTTTAACGGCATATTCAAGCGCGGATACCACCGAAAGGTTATCGTCCGGATCTTCTTCTCTCGGCACTATGTTTGCAACGTTTCTTATCTGAAATAATTCTCCGGCTTCAGCCTGAAAGAGTACTTCCGCATTTACTCTCGAATCGCAGCACCCGATAAAAAGCGTATGCGGGCTCTGTCCCTTTTCGAGACCTAAATAAAATTCTCTGTTGGTTTCAAACACCAATTCTTTAAATTTCTCGATTCTTTTCTTTAAGTCCATGTTTTCCTCCAATGCAAATATCACCTGTAAAAATCAACGGTGATTTTGTTTTCTGTTTGAATTGTAAATGCGCTTATATTGAAAGGAGCATGCCAATGCCTGCCGAAAAAGGGGTTTTATACCGCCATTACAAAGGAAATGTTTACGAAGTCGTCGCTGTTGCGAAGCACAGCGAAACGCTTGAAGAGCTTGTTATCTATAAAGATACAAGCGATGAAAGCAAAGTCTGGGCAAGACCGGCTTCAATGTGGAACGAAACCGTCATACTTGACGGCAAGCGCGTCAGGAGGTTTGAAAGGATACCACGCAATTAATTAAATACATTCAATAATGCGCGAATTTTAAAACAAGCCATATAATTGCAATACCAGATTCATTTCAAAATATTATATTATTCTAAAGCAAATAATAACCGTCAAGGGGGTATAAATATGAAATTCAATCAAAAATGGCTTGCAGGAATCTATGACTCCGACAAGGGAGAAGCGCCCGAGCTTTTCGCTGCGTCTGTTCCCGGCAACGTTCAGAAGGATTACGCCGATTACAAAGGCATTGACATTATGTTTTCCGACAATGTCGAAGCGCTTGAAGCGGTTGAAGACGTCTTCTGGATATACAAAACAAAGCTTGACTTTAAAGCCGAAAGCGGCGATTCCGTCTTTTTCGTCGCCGAAGGCATCGACTATATCTTCGACATCATTCTCGACGGCAAAAAGCTTCACTCGCAGGAGGGAATGTATACCAAAGTCGAGCTTGACATTACCGAAAAAGCAAAGCCGGGCTCCGAACTCAGCGTATTGATCCATCCTCATCCTAAGCGCTCCGGATATCATGAAACTCCGCGGCAGGAAGCGGATCAGAGCTGCAAGCCGCCGGTAAGCTACGGATGGGACTGGAACCCGCGGCTTTTAATCTCCGGCATCTGGAAACCCGCGTATATCGAGACGAGAAAACGCGGATACATCAGCTCTTGTGAGCCGTTCTATACCCTTGACAGCGCTCTCGAGAACGCCGAAGTGCGCTTTGAGACCGTCTGCGATGAAAAAGTCATTTATGCCCTCTTTGATTCGGACGGAAATGTCGTTTACAGCGGCGAATCCCCCGAATTCACCGTCAATGAAGTTAAACTCTGGTGGTGCAGCGGTCAGGGTGAACCGTATCTCTATAAATGGACTGCAGAAAGTCCCGCCGATAAAAAGGAAGGCGTCATCGGATTCCGCACAATAAAGCTGGTGCGCAATCCCGGCACCGGCGGCGATCCCGCCGGATACCCGATGAGCAGATACGCCGCTCCCGTAACAATCAAGCTGAACGGACGCCGCATCTTTGCCAAAGGCTCCAACTGGGTAAATCCCGAACTATTTTTCGGAGTTATAACCGAAGAACGGTATGAAGAATTGATAAAAGCCGCCGTCGACGCCAATATGAATATCTTCCGTCTCTGGGGCGGCGCCGGCATACAAAAAGACGAGTTTTACGACATCTGCGACCGCCTCGGTATTATGGTATGGCAGGAATTCATGTTAGCCTGCAACAATTATGTGGCAAATCCGCATTATATGGAAACGCTCGAAAGAGAAGCGACGTCGATAATCATCCATCTTCGCCGCCATCCGTCACTGGTGATTTGGTGCGGCGGAAACGAGCTATTCAACAGCTGGTCGGGCATGGACGACCAGTCGCGCGCGCTTCGTCTGCTGAACAAGCTCTGCTTTGAGCTTGATTACGAGCGCCCCTTCTTCCAGACATCTCCCTTAACCGGAATGGCGCACGGCGGATACACCTTTTTTGACAAAAATACCGGAGAAGACGTATTCGGCGTCTTTCAGAACCGCCGCAACACCGCATACACGGAATTCGGCGTTCCGAGCGCCGCCGGCGTCAATGAGCTTAAAAAGATAATACCTGAAAACGAGCTATTCCCGATTACAAAGACAAAGAGCTGGGAGAAGCATCACGGTTTCAGCGCCTGGGGTTATGATACCTGGCTCTGTCTTGAAACAGACCGGAAATTATTCGGCGAACCCGAGTCGCTCCGGCAATTCGTCGACAGAAGCCAGCGGATGCAGGCGACGGGATATAAGGAAATATTCGAAGAAACGCGCCGCCAGTGGACTGGTTGTTCTATGGCGATAAATTGGTGCTGGTGCGAGCCGTGGATAACGGCGGCGAATAATTCTCTTGTGTGCTACCCGATGGTGCTGAAGCCGGCATATTACGCAGTAAAAGAATCGCTGCGTCCGGTCGCGGCATCCGCAAGAGTCCCGAAATTCGACTGGACGGAGGGCGAGCTCTTCAGCTGTGAGCTTTGGCTGCTGAATGACTCAAATGAGCCGGTCAGCGATACGATAAGGGCAAGCCTCATAATCGGCGGGTGTGAATATGAACTGGGCGAGTGGAAAACCGGCAAAGCCGAACCGCGCACAAATATAAAAGGCACCGTCCTTGAATTCAAAATGCCGAAAATCGAAAAGACCGGTTTTATGACGCTTAAGCTTATAACCGAAACGCCCGGCAGGAGCAGCGAATATGAACTGCTCTGCCGAGCATGACATATATTGCTATACCATCCGAAAGCCTTTAAAGGCTTTCGGATTTTTTATTCGGTTATTTCTGCAAATGCATCGTTGATCTCACCGATGAGCTTTAACGCCGCCCCTTCATGCTTTGCATACATCGAAGCGAAGTCGGTATCGTTTTTCCTGAACAGATCCATAATACGCTCGTTATACGGTCCTATCTGGTAGAACTGTCCGATATCAAAGACACGGGTCTTTAGGATAATATCCAGCACTTCGGATGATTCCTCGTCGCGTAGCGTTTTTCCTTCAAGTGTTATGTCGTAATAAGCTTTTGTAACGGTATCAACAGACTCATAAGCCATCGCCTCCAGAACCGCTCCGGTCATCTCAAAATCCTGGACAACCATCGGCACGCAGATAAATGAGCATCCGTAAGGAGCGACGGTGTGGTAATAGGAGCTTTGGCTTTCGTCGTATTTCGGATAAGGCAAAAGACCGAAGTCGGTATCCATATTGCGGTATTTTTTGATGATGCAAAGGTATCTTGTGTAGAACATTACCTGATCGTTTGCAAACATATTCTCTATCGCATCTTTTGAATGATAAATTGAATAGGTCAGGTTGCGGTCATATGCAAGCGGTATATACTTATCCAGCATGTTGACGGTTTTCTCGGTATTCAGCGTAAGCTCGATATTGCCGTCATTGTTTATCGTCGCAAACTTCTCGCCGGCGGCGTTGACCATCCCCATCATCGAGTCCTGCCATATGCAGAAACCGTACATGTCGTTTTCATCCATTTTCGAGTCGCCGTTGAGGTCGCGGGAGAGACTTCCGGCCATCGAAACAAACTTGTCTATTGTCCAGGTACCGTCCTGAACGAGCTTGTAGGGATTCTCAAGCGAATTGTCTGCAATCAGTTTCTTGTTAAAAAGAATGCAGAAGGTGCAGTCGTTGTCAAGTGTGGAAATATCTCCGGTCGTGTAGAACATCATTCCGCGGATTGTAAGGTCGGAATTGGCTTTCTGATCCCACCAGGGGTTCTCAAGATTCAGCCATTTAATGGAGTTAAGGTCGATAACATATCCTTTGTAAGCCAAAACGGAAACATCATAAGCGCCCATCTGAGAGGCGTCGTAAGCATTGTCGCCTGCCATAACGCTTTTCTCGATAAATTTGCCGCCTTTTCCGGTGCCGCCGACAGAACTTCCCATATTGTTTATTTCTTTAATTTCGATATTGAACTGTTCCTCGACCGCGCGGTTACGAATGTAAACTGCGTCGTTTACCGGCGTTCCGTCTTGCTCGTCCGCGGTAAAGTCATATATTTCGGTCCAATCGTTGCTCCAGTTGCCGGCAGTCAGGATATTAAAGGTTTTTCCGCCGTAATCGGCATCGGGCAGCTCCGGTTTCAGCTCTGTTTCCGGCTGCGTTTCGGTAACTTCGGCGGCAGTCGTGCCGGATACCGGCGTTGTTGAGTCCGCCTTATCGCCGCAGTTAATAAACGACAAGGCGGCAAGTACAAGGATAAGGATAAGCGAAATGATTTTTGCGTGCCTGTTTTTCATTGGTTCCTCTCTTTTCTGTATATGAGTTTAATAAAACGACATACCTATATAGATGCAATTCTTTATCTGAAATAAGAATCGATCTTGTCGGCAATCTTCTGCGGACAATTTACGGCGCCGATGATACGGCAATTTCCGGCCGTGTCTGCTTTGAAATCGGTAACGCCGTTTTCCCTGACTGAAACAAAGCCTTTTTTCGACAGCTTCATTACTCCGGCTTCGCCTTCGACAGCATACAGAGCGGTTGAGGGATCCCAGGAGCTTCGCCCGTCATCGCAGCCGTTCAGCAGCAGCGCCAAAGCCGCCGGATGGCTTTTACCGTATTTTTCGATAAGCGGCTTTCCGGTGAGAATTGTAAGCCCGAGCTCATACGGCGACAGCGCCAGCGGTACGGGTGAGTTTTCAAAAAGATACGCCGCGGCGGCGATATCGCCGACAATGTTAAACTCCGCGTGAGGTTCGGCTGAGATGTCGGTATGATGGCGGAAATCCCCGCCCATTATCGCAATTTCGGCGCAGCGTTCCCGAAGAAGCTTTTTTCCCGAAGGGTCGGCTATCAGGTCACGGATATTTGAAAGCTTTCCGATAGTAACAAGGGTAACCGGTGAATCTGCAGCCGCCAAAAGTTCTTTCAAAACATCAAGAGCTTCGGGCGCGGAGAAATAATCCGGAGAGCCGTCGAAAGCGTCGGCAACCGGTTTTGCGTAAGTGCCGGGGTAAGATTCAATATTATTTTTATTTATATCAACTCCCGGCATTTTCAGTTGTCCTATCGGCAGCTCCCTGCCGTAGTATTTTGCTATGCCGCCGGCGCAGGCGGCGCCGTAAGCGTTGTCGCTGCAGGTGGTAATTCCGAAAAGACGGCAAAGACCGGCTTTTTCTGCTTCAAATATATATGACAGCGCGACGGCATCGTCCGGATCTCCGCCGATGTCGGTGTCAAGAATTATATTTTTATATTCAGTCATTAAGCGCCTCCTCTGTAAAATATTTCGATCCGATCATTAAGGCAATAAAAGTCATTTATTCGGTTATTTCAATACAGCGCTTCAAGCTTGCTTGTGACAATTATCGGATCGTCAAATATCACGGCGCCGTCTTCGTATCTGAAGTTGACGTCTGTTCCGTTCACTTTAACCGACTTCGGTTCTTTCGGCAGTCCCACCCGGGAAAGTTCAATCTCACCGTCAAGCACCGATATTAAAGTCCGTTTTCCCTTCATTTTCAGTTTTCCCCAAGCGACCGAGGTAAACCACGGGCAGCTGAAATCGCCTCTGATTTTCGGAGCGAAGCCGATGTATCGGCGGGGAAGATCGAATTCAAAACCGCTAATGATCGGTATAAAGGCAAACACTGCCATGCTGCGCGCATAGTTTGAGCCGCATTCTATCTCATTCCACGGATTTCGTTTTTCGCCGTCATATCTGCTGCGAACGGCTTTAACCATTTCAACGGCGCGCTTTTTGTATCCGCGGGACAACATAAGCCCTGCCAAAGCGTATTCAAAGCCGTGCATAGTCTCTTCGCAGTAAGGAATCGGAATCCAAGGCTTGTAAGCGCCTTTAGGGTATTCACAAATTAGTGTTCCTGCCTCGTCGTTCACTCCGAACAGCCGCCACATATTTGTAACTTCGCGCAGCCGCGGTTTGAAGTTATTTTTGTAAAGGCTGTTTAGTGCGGTGTCAATATTATTCGGATCGAAAATCTGTCCGAGTCCGCAGATGTCGGCGTGCCACTGCCCGAGCAGCTGGTCGATCGCGCAGCCCTCGCCGATCTGATACTTAATCTCGCCTTTTTCCGAATTCCAATAGGAGTCAACGCAGCCGTATTTTTCAAGAATAGATTTATCGTTAAGATCGATTTTCTGAATATAGTAACTGCCGTTAAACAGATTTTCATCTGTCCACTCGGCTCCGTTTTTGAAAATGTCGAGATATTCCTCTGCTTTTTCCTCAAGACCCAAATACGAAGCCATCTCGGCGGCAGCTTTCAGCGCCGCAAGATACATTCCCTGAAGCCATGCGGAAGGACCGAACAGCTCGACATCAAGGGTGTGATGCTGCCGTCCTTCAAGCACGCCGTCGCGATCCTTGTCCCAACCGACGGGGCTGTTTTCGTCCCAGGCAAATTCAAGCGCCTTCTGTACCGCCGGGAATATCTCTTCAAGCCATTCATTATCGCCGGAAAGCTTCCAGTCGCGATAAGTTTTTATTACTCCCGCCATCTGACCGTCAAGACAGGGCATATCCCAACCCAACCCGCGCCCTTGCGGCAGTTTCATTCGGAAGGCAATTCGACCGTCTTCAAATTGACAATATTTATATTCATTTTCACGCAGCGATCTTTCCAGCCGCGGAAAGAGGAAGCAGCAGGCGTATGCATAGCTCCAGACATGAGTGCAGCTGCCCTCGCAGCTTCCGTGATGTTCTCCCGCTCCTTCAAAACCGTAAAGGGAACCGTCCTCAAGCCGGCTGACAACGGCAGACTTAAGAACCGAAACAGTCCCCTGTATTGCGTCAATCACGGCGGAATCAAGCGAGGAAGAGAAGAGCGCTTCATGGAACAGTTTTGTGCTCTTGTACAGTGACTTAAAATTCACAAGCGCGTAAGATGCGGCGTCGACGGCAGACGACCATCTTACAGAATACCAGTTTCTCCAGGTTATGTCATTGCCGTCTTCGTCTTTGTATGGATCCCAGTAATTTACACATACCGGGATATACCAGGCAAGCACAAACCGCACCGCGCCTTTTTCGCCGGCGGCAAGGCTGATCGAGGCGGATACGGTGGATCCGTCACGCCTTGCGGCGGTATCGTATGACCGTTCCGGCAGCTCATTCTCGGTTGAGAATTCTCTCCAGAATGTCGAGACTCCGTCCTGCCAGCCGCCGCGATACCAGTAAAGCTGCGTATGCGAGCTGTCGGAATCGGTAAGAAGCGCAAGCCCGTTTTCTTTGTCCGATTCGGTCAGCAGCTCAACTCCGTTAAGCTTTTCGCCCGTAACTTTGCGGTTAACGGAAGCGTCAAACGGATTTATCAAAGAAAAAGCGGCGGTATAGCATAAATCGCTGTCAGAGGTATTTTCAAAGCCTATCTCAAAGAAAGCGGCGGGAATGCTCGAGTCGTCTTCATTCAGCGGGATAAGCGGATTGAAGGCGGTAAGGGTAATTCTGCCGGGGAAATTTTCGTCTTTAAATTTAATCTTGGCAAAAGGATACTCACCTTTGAAGGAAACACCGCTGAAATGAGGAAATCCTGCCATTGTGCGGTTCGACAGTCCGTAGCCGAAACCGGAGCCGTATTGTCCCGAAAGGTTTGTCGTAACGTCGCCGCTGAGAACTCTCGCGTCCTTAATTTCTTCGCCTTTTGTCGCCTTTACGGCGATATGGGTATAGGAGTTGTCCGAACCTTTGTTGGGGCGGTTGAAAATTTCCCAGTCGATGAGCCTGCCGTTCCCGGCAAGCCCTATCGAGCCGGTTCCGATCCCGCCGAGCGGGAAGGAGATCTGTTCAAGTTTTTTGCCTTTATGTACCGACATGATTAATCACCTCATGCTCTGTTGAAAATCTTCAATACGATTATACACAAAATCTCCGTGCTTGTCAAGCACGGAGAGGGAAAATATACTTTAACGTTTTTATTTGCCGAGAGCCGAATCAAGGTCGGCAATTATGTCTTCAATGTCTTCAATTCCGACCGAAAGACGGACAAGATCGGGAGAAATACCGCAGGCATAAAGCTGCTCGTCGGTAAGCTGCCTGTGAGTGGTAGACGCGGGATGCAGAACACAGGTGCGGGCGTCGGCTACATGAGTTACGACAGCGGCAAGCTTCAGCGAATCCATGAATTTGGTCGCCGCTTCCCGCCCTCCTTTAATACCGAAGCTTATTACCCCCGAAGTGCCGTTCGGCATATATTTTTGCGCGAGCTCATAATATTTGCTTGATTTGAGATCGGGATACTCAATCCATGATATACGGTCGTCACTTTCCAGCCATTGAGCGGCTTTCATCGCGTTTTCACAGTGTCTCGGAACTCGCAGAAAGAGAGTTTCAAGCCCGAGATTTAAAAGGAAAGCGTTCATCGGCGATTGGATTGAACCAAGGTCCCGCATCAGTTGGGCGACTAATTTCGTTATATATGCCATACGACCGAATTTTTCGGTGTAGGTTATCCCGTGGTATGAATCGTCGGGGGTAGTGAGTCCGGGATACTTGTCGCTATGCTTTTCCCAGTCGAAATTTCCGGAATCCACAATAACGCCGCCGACTGCCGTCGCATGACCGTCCATGTATTTTGTAGTGGAATGTATAACGATGTCAGCGCCCCATTCAAAGGGACGAAGGTTTACCGGGGTTGGGAAGGTGTTGTCGATAATTAGAGGAACACCGTTGCGATGAGCCACCCGCGCGAATTTTTCGATATCAAGCACTGTAAGCGAGGGATTTGCAAGGGACTCGCCGAAGATAAGTTTTGTATTGGGTTTGAATGCGGCTTCAAGTTCCTCTTCGGTGCAGTCGGGGCTGACAAAGGTACATTCAATGCCCAATTTTTTCATCGTAACCGCTATGAGATTGAAAGTTCCGCCGTATATAGCGGCAGATGAAATGATATGTTCGCCCGCCGAGCAGATGTTGAATATCGAATAAAAGGACGCTGCCTGCCCGGAAGAGGTAAGCATCGCGCCGACACCGCCTTCAAGATCGGCTATTTTCTTTGCGACTGCGTCGTTTGTGGGATTTGCAAGACGGGTATAAAAATATCCGCTTTCCTCAAGATCGAAAAGTCTCGCCATTTCTGCGCTCGAATCGTATTTAAATGTTGTGCTCTGTGTTATCGGCAAGACTCTCGGCTCGCCGTTTTTCGGGCTGTATCCCGATTGGATGCATTTTGTGTTAAAGCGATATTCAGACATTAAAATTCCTCCGTTTTGATTAACTTAATTGCACAGAAATCATCTGAAGAGCTGTATTGTGTAGTATCCGCGGCGTCCCGTCGAAAACACGCGGGCTTCCGGATGGAGCCTCGACACATATCCGACGGTTTCGTAGTTGTGTTTTTTGATTATTGATATTACCGTTTCAAGCAAAAAATCAAGTTCGGTATCTTCGGGAACGGCAATTTCAATAAACAAACGATTTTCCTTATCCGCTTCGTTTACGGCATTGTTGATAATCCCCTTCAGGTTGTCGGCATCGGCGGCTCTGTAACCTTTATCGGTGTAGTAATCGTAATCTCCCGAAGATTCAATGGAAAAGGAATCCGGAAAAACAGTGCGCCCGGGCATAGTTTCTGCCCTCATCATGAAGAAAGCATGAACGGGAAGATTTGGAATCGTCGTTGAATCGGGATCATCGAAATAAACATCGGTATAATAATATTCACCGTCAGACCTGACTGCGTTCCAGGTATGGCTTTGACCGTCAGCTTCGCCGAATACCACCGCGCACTGGATATCAACCATTGAAAGCAGATATCTCATTGCATTGGAATAACCTGAAGCATCCGCCTTTTTTTCGACTATCGCGCCGTAAACGGTCGAAACAAACTTTGACTGCTTCTTTGAACCGGCTTTCTCGCAGCTTTTGATAAGACGGTCGTGTATCGCCAATACAGCTTCGACGTCGGTCAGATCAGCGCCCAGATCACCGATAAGCTCATCGGCGGCGGCTTTAAGTTCAGATGTCATTTTGTATGCGGACTGACCGTCTGTTTTGTATTTTAGCATTACGACGCTGTTTTTCTCTGAGGTATCAGCGCTGCAGTTAAATGTGTCCAGGAAAAACAACGCAGCTTCGTCATACCGAACCGCCAGCATTACATTTTCGAATTCTTTTTCTGTCAGTCCGGTATCGAGAGTTTCGGTGCGGGAACGCAGCTGTTCCGCTGCCGAAACCACCGCTTCATAAATGACTTTTTCGCGGTCGCTGAGTCTTTCGTAGTAAGGTCCCGATCTTTCGGTGAAAACATAGCTGTCGCTGTTTTCAGGCGTATAGCCCAATATATTGAGTCTGATGCTGAGCCATCCGCAGAATACGACAAAGAGGACGGCGCAGGTAATAATAATGGTAAGCGCAAGCGGGCTGAATCCTCCCGCCGTCCGTCTGCCTCTTTGTTTCGAGTTTATGGCATTCACCACCTTTTCGTGTTAGTTTTATATATGGTAAATGTGTAATATCGACTATAAATATCATGATTATATCATGCGCCGATGTTTATTTCAATATGATTTGGTAAATTTTATCAGGTTTACATATTTTTGATGTTCAAAATATTCTTTCTCTGTGTAGACAAATCAGTCTTTATGTGGTATAATATAATGGTAAAATTTTATCTGTCTTTTTAAACCGGAGGAGAATAATTGAAGATTTGGGTTTTCCGCGTCAGCGCGATGATGACAAACTGCTATTTTCTCTGCGCCGATCCGCGGGGAAAAGGCAGCTGCGCCGTGATAGATCCGGGCGGAGACCCGGAAGAGTTGCGCGAAAAGCTTGAAGCGAAAGAGCTGACACCCGAGTATTTTCTTCTGACTCACGGACATTTTGACCATATCATGGGTCTCGAACCCCTCAGAAAATTTTATCCAAAAGCGAAAACATTGATTCACAGTTCCGACGCTAATATGCTGACCGATGTAGATTCGAGCTATATGCGGCTTTTCGGCGGTATTAACACTCCGTCAAAACCGGCAGACCGCCTGCTTTCCGACGGAGATGAAATCAAACTCGACGGGCTTAAAATAAACATTCTCCATACTCCCGGCCACACTCCCGGCTCGGTATGCTACATCGCCGGAGATTCGATATTCTGCGGAGATACGATCTTCCGAGACAGCATCGGCAGATACGACCTCGCCGGCGGAAACTGGGAAGAGCTTAAGCGCTCTCTTAAAAAGATAAAAGACCTTCCCGGCGATTACCGCCTTTATCCCGGTCACGGCTCATCGACATCACTCGATCGAGAACGCAGGGAAAACAGTTATTTAAATATGTAAAGAAGATGGATTCTTTAACATAGAAAATGAAGAGATGAAACGATGGGCGGAAGTTGATTTAAGTATATTAAAAAGAAAATGTAAAAATTGTTTTTTCTGCCTTTATGCATGACTTGAGTTTTCTTTTATTTCTAATTATTGCGGCAATAGCAATTATCGCCTCCGGCAAAGTGACCAAAGCCTTCTATAACCATCATGCGGAAGAATTTTAACCGATCCATGAAAGAGACTGTTTGATATTATGTGAGGAAGAACAATGTTTTATGACAATATTCTGCGTTTATATCAAAACAAAATATCTTTCAAGAAAATAATTGAAAATAACGTCTTTATTGTAAAAAAGATGTGGGAAGTGGATAAGACGTTTTTCCTGTTTTTTGCTTTTAGAACATTGTTTTTTTCTCTTGAAGCGATTATACAGTCCTTTATATTGAAAATATTATAAGCGTTATAGAAAATCATGGGACATTTCGTGAAATCATATATAACGCCATGTTAATGGCAGTGATTTATGGTGCAGAGCGATTATTGATGTATATTTCCACAAAGAAAAAAGATATTGTGTCGGTGAAGTTTGCAGTTCATATGAATTGCTTTATTTATGACAAGATATCCAATTGCGAGTTAGAAGATTTCGAAAATCCACAGTGGAATAACGACTTGAATAATGCTTTGTCGATAAACCAAGATGCCTTATCCACAGTATCTGTATTAATTCAATTTATTTCTTCTGTTATTTCGACAATAACAATAGCAATAATTCTATTTGCCTATAAGTGGTACTTGTGTTTATTCGTTATATTGGCCGCGCTGTTATCCTCGCTTTCATCCGCTGTAAATAAAAAACACCAATATGATTATCAAATTGAAAGCTCCAAAGATAGGCGTGAAGCAAGCTATTATCCGAGTATTCTGTTTAACGGTGAATATGCAAAAGAAAGAAAGATGTTCGGGTACTCTGAATGGCTGATAGACAAATATAAACGCGCAAATTCAGTTATTATAAAGAAACTGCAGGCACTATGTACGAAAATTGCAAGGAATCTTTTGGCTACAAACGCGATTTCCAATTTGCTCTCGGTGATTTTTTCGTCATTGTGGGAAGGGAAGCAATAAACGGAAGTATTTCAATTGCTTCATTTTCATTATATATATCTTTATTTGCTTCTTTTTCTGAGGGGATTCGAGACTTTTTAAGCACATATGTCGATTTGCAGGAAAAGTCATTATATTTGAATTATTTGACGGATTTCTTATCAAAAATAGAGAGCAAGCATATATTTACGGGCAAAGAACCTGTTGTGAGAAACAGAATTGACGTAATAGAATTTAAAAATGTATATTTCAAATATCCTTCAGAGGAAAACTATACGCTCAAAGACATAAATATTTCGTTTAGGAGTGATGAAAAAATATGTCTGGTTGGTGTCAATGGTGCCGGAAAAACGACATTATTGAAATTATTGATAGGTTTGTATGCCCCGACAGAAGGTGAAATACTGTATAATGGAAACAATGTACAAAATCTAAATATTTCAGAGTATCGAAACCTATTTTCTACATGTTTTCAGGATTTTTGTAAATACTCATTTACGGTTTCAGAAAACTTAATTTTTAACTATCAATCTGAGCAATCAAACCAAGAAGTGGTTGAAGCTTTAAAGAAAGTAGGGCTATTCGATAAGATCAATGGTTTTCCGAATACAATTCATACCCCTCTTACTCGGTATTATGAAGAAAGCGGCAAAGAATTATCAGGGGGAGAATGGCAAAAACTATCTTTAGCTCGAGCCTTTCTTTGCAGCAGAGCTTTTCTCATTATTGATGAACCTTCAAGTAATCTTGATGCCATAGCCGAGAATGAGTTCTTCAATAATATTGAAAAGAATATTACGGAAACCGGCGTTATGTTTGTATCTCATCGATTATCATCTGCGAAAATCAGCGATAAAATAATCGTTATTGATAATGGTGAAATAAAAGAGACAGGCAGCCATAGTGATTTGATGCGGAAAGATAGCCATTACAGCAAACTGTTTAAAATGCAATCAGAGAGGTATGAGTAACGCGATATAAGTCATATGACATATCTTAAGAAGGAAAGACCATAGAAAAAAAGTAAAATACGGAGATAAATCATGGATCTTGCAAAATTAGCCGACCGGCTTTATCCGGATATAAGCACTCTTCCGGAGGATATGGAAAAGAGATATCCGAAGCGGAATTTACCTGCAGACGCCAAAGTGACCCGCTTCGCGCCGAGTCCGACCGGTTTCGTTCACTTTGGCAGTCTTCTGCCGACAAGAGTCAGCGAAAGACTCGCTCACCAAAGCGGCGGCATTATGTTCCTGCGCATCGAAGATACCGACTCGAAGAGGTATGTCGAAGGTGCGGTCGAAAACATGATAAAAACCTATGATTATTACAACATCAAATTCGACGAAGGTGCGACGATAGACGGCGATGTCGGCGATTACGGCCCGTATAGGCAGTCGGAGCGCAAAGAAATATATCAGACCTACGCAAAACAGCTCATCCGAGAGGGTAAGGCTTACCCCTGTTTCTGCACCGCAGAAGAACTTGACGAAATGCGCGCGCAGCAGGAAGCAGCGGGCGAAGACCCGGGCTATTACGGTAAATGGGCGAAATGGCGGGATGCCTCAGACACAGAAATTGAAGCCGCGCTTGAAAACGGAATTCCGTTTGCGCTGCGCTTCCGTTCGGAGGGCGACCCGAGCCGCAAGATCAAGTTCACCGACCTTGTAAAGGGCGAAGTAACCGTTTCCGAAAACTTCATCGACCATGTAATACTGAAAAGCGACGGCATCCCGACCTATCATTTCGCGCACGCGGTAGACGATCAGCTGATGGGAACCACCCACGTCGTCCGCGGTGAAGAATGGCTGCCCAGCTTGCCTTTCCACATCCAGCTATTCAAAGCCCTCGGCTTCCGCCTGCCTAAATATCTTCACATCAGTCAGCTTATGAAGCTCGAAGACGGCAACAAAAAGAAGCTGTCGAAACGCGACAACGAAGCCGCGGTCAGCTACTTTACCGAAAAAGGCTACAGCTACGAAGCGGTAGTTGAATATATAATGACCCTCCTCAATTCCAATTACGAGGAATGGAGAGCCGCGAATCCCGACAAATCTTACACCGAATTTCCGTTCAGCGTAAAGAAGATGAGCCCGTCCGGCTGTCTTTTCGACGAAGATAAACTGAACGATGTCAGCCGAAATGTCGTCAGCCGTATGACAGCCGATAAGGTGTATGACGATGTAACCGAATGGGCGGAACATTTTGACCCGGAGCTTTATTCCTGCCTTACAGCCGACAAAGAAAAGGCAAAGCGGATATTCTCGATAGGTCGCGGAGGCAAAAAGCCGCGCAAGGATATCACAATCTGGGAAGATGTAAAGGACTATGTAAGTCTGTTTTACGACAATCTTTTCAAAGTAATCGACCCATGGCCGGATGAATTTTCAAAATCCGATATAAAAGCCGCTCTCGAAGGATTTATTAAAAGTTACGATCCAGCAGACGATCAATCGGCCTGGTTCGATAAAGTCAAAGCCGTTTCGGCGGAACTGGGATTTGCCCCCGAGATGAAACTTTACAGGTCCGAGCCGGAAAAATACAAAGGCAGCGTCGCGGATATAAGTATGTTCATTCGCCTGGCGGTAACCGGCAGAATGAATTCCCCCGATCTTTACGAAATAATGTCGATAATCGGAGCCGAAACGGTAAAAGCCCGGATAAGCGCTGCCGTCGACTCGCTGTAATTGGAGAAGATATATGTCAGAAGAAAGAAAATTCACACTTGAACCGGAAAGCGATGATAATTTCATAGACGAATTTATTAAGCAGGATTTAAAAGAAGGCGTTTATGACTATGTCCATACCCGTTTTCCGCCCGAACCTAACGGTTATCTTCATATCGGCCACTGCAAGGCGATGGTGATAGATTTCGGCACCGCAATTAAATATAACGGACAGTGCAACCTCCGTATGGACGATACCAATCCCGCCAAAGAAGACGAGGAATATGTCGACGCGATAAAAGACGATATCCATTGGCTCGGTTTCGACTGGGAAGACAGATTTTATTACGGTTCCGATTATTTTGAGGAGCAGTATCAATACGCCGAGGAGCTGATTAAAAAAGGCCTCGCATATGTCTGTGAGCTTACCCCCGAGCAGTTCCCCGAATATCGCGGAGACCTTTCAAATCCGGCAGTCTCCCCCTACCGCGACCGTCCTTCCGATGAGAGCCTTGACCTTTTCCGTCGAATGAGGGCAGGCGAGTTTCCCGAGGGAAAATATACCCTCCGCGCCAAAATTGACCTCGCTTCCGGCAACTTCAATATGCGCGATCCGGTGCTTTACCGCATTCGATATATCGAACACCACAGACAGGGCAACAAATGGTGCATATATCCGATGTATGACTTTGCCCACCCGCTTCAGGACGCTCTTGAAGGAATAACGCACAGCCTCTGCTCTCTCGAATATGAAGACCATCGCCCGCTCTATAACTGGGTTATCGACAACTGCGACGTTCCCTACCGTCCGCGCCAGATCGAGTTTGCACGACTTAACATAACGAACACTGTGCTTTCCAAGCGCTATCTGCGATATCTCGTCGAAAACGGAATAGTTGACGGATGGGACGACCCGCGCATGCCGACCCTCTGCGGTCTGCGGCGCCGCGGTTACACTCCTGCCGCGATACTTGATTTCATTGACCGCGTCGGTGTCTCAAAAGCCAACAGCATGGTTGATATCGGTCTTTTGGAGCATTGTATCCGTGAGGATTTAAACACTAAAGCCGAGAGAAGGATAGCCGTGCTGCAGCCGGTGAAGGTTATCATCGATAATTATCCTGAAGATAAAACGGAATATTTCGATTTTCCCAATAATCCCACCGACCCCGATTCCGGGACCCGTCCCCTTCCTTTTACAAAAGAAATATATATCGATGCAGACGACTTCGCGGAAGTACCTCCGCCGAAATATCACCGCTTAAAACCGGGCGGCGAGGTTCGTTTGATGAACTCATACATTATAAAATGCGTCGGATTCGATAAAAACCCCGACGGCACGATAGCAGCAATCCATGCAACCGCCGATCTTGAAACCGGCACTTCAGTACCGACCGATAGAAAGGTAAGAGGGACGGTTCACTGGCTGTCCGCCGATTACGCGGCAGAAACAAATGTGATTCTGTATGATCGCCTCTTTACCGAGGAAAACATGAACGACCTGCCGGAGGGAAAAAGTTATGTCGATTTTCTTAATCTCGAATCGGCTGCCGCCTTGTCATCGGTTAAAGTGGAAGCATCTCTTAAAGATGCCGAACCGGGAGATAAATTCCAGTTCGTCCGTATCGGCTATTTCACAAAGGATACAAAAACTCCCGACACTTTCAACCGCATCGTGACCTTGAAGGACAGCTTTCCCAAAAAATAAAAAACGCGGGCGCTTTGCAGCTCCGCGCAAAAATCTTGATAAAAGTTTTATAAAAACAGCGGTTTTGACTCCGGCCGATGCAGCCCAAACCGCTGTTTGAATCTCACTGTATTATTCGAATGTATAATTGGCTTGCATCTGCATATTTTATGCTTTTGTTTTGCTTCTTTCCCGCCAGAGACTTACCGTAACCACCATCATCAAGACCGCTAAGACCAACGCCCCAATCAGCTGTCCGATTGCCGCCGCAGGGACAGGCTCAAGCGGCCACGGTTCAATAAAGGTAGAAAGACAGGCTCTGAAAACCCAGACTGCCGTTAAGAAAGTATAGAAAACAACAGTTTCAAAATTCAGCGAAAGCGCGCTTTTTCCCAATAATATCAAGACCAGGCTGCTTCCGAACAGCAAAGCGGAAAAACAGTAATTCGTATAATCAATACCCACAATAAGACTTTCATATTGCATCGGCAGATAAGAATACCAATCGAACATATGCGGCACAAAAAAGTGCCAAAGCCCGACAAGCATACTTATAGACAAAGTGAAATAATACAAAACTTTTTTTACTCTTTTCATAAATGTCTCCTTTCAAAATCTCTGACATGAAAATATCCGCTCCAACTATTTTATTCTAACATATTATTATGAAAAAACAAATAAAAACGCCGTTTTTTAATTACATTTTACATTAAGACAGTGATATATTTTATGTTCTGAAAATAATCAAATATAACCAGATTTTTTAAGCACCCGCACAACAAATGAGATAATGAAAAGAGATAACAAAATATGCAAAAACTGAAAAAATATTCGGCGGTTATAGCGCCGCCGGCAATAATCCTGGTAGGTTTTCTTGTGGCATTCGAAGCAAACGCTATAATCGGCGAATGGGCTTTTATTCCGCTTGCGTTGGTCTATTGGGCGTCAATCATATTTGTAGTCAAACCCGATAAAGAAACTTTTTCGGATATCATGAAAAAACCGCAGGGAAGTATTGTATGGCGTATTCTGCCGTATATTCCGGCTTTGTTTACCTTGGTGGCATTTGTATGGGGACTGCAGGTTATTAAAATAAATCCGCTGTATCTTGTTTTATCGGTGATTTTTATAGTGATAAATCCGGTAATGGAGGAATTATTCTGGCGGGGGTGGTTATTGCATGAGCTGCCCTGGGGAAAAGTCGTCAATGTAATTTATTCGACTTTGTTGTTTACCCTGAGCCATTACTGTATGTGGGGCGTTTTTTCCGTTACTATAAGGAGCAGTATGATGTTGATGCCGCTTCTTATTATGGGCACGCTCTGGTCGATATCTTTCCTGAAATCGGAAAGCCTGCGTCACTGCATCATCGCGCATGCCCTGGTTGATACTTTTAACCTGTCGATATGGGTGTTTCTTAACTTATATATCCCGCCGGTGGTATGATACGATATTATTTCTTTATGATTTTCGGTATTATATACTGTGACCGGAGCAAAACCGTAAAACATTAAGATTATATTTATCTTATCATTACAATGTAAATTATAGATTAATAATAGTATATTGTTTCTTTCAAGGAGAAAAGTTTTATGAAAATAGCGGTATTGGGCTTCGGCAACATCGGCAGCGGAGTTGTCGAAACACTTATTAAAAACGCCGAGGCAGTCGCCGCGGGCGCCGGAGAGGCAGTAGAAATCAAATACATCTGCGACATACGCGATTTTTCTTCGCATCCTCTTAAAGATAAATTTATAACCGACTTTAATATTGCGGCAAATGACCCGGAGATTGAGCTCGTCGCCGAAATGATCGGCGGTCTTCATCCGGCGTATGATTTTACGAAAACGGCTCTGGAAAACGGAAAGCATGTCGTAACTTCAAATAAAGAGGTGGTCGCCGCAAAAGGCGACGAGCTGATGGAGCTTGCTCGCGATCGCGGCGTCAGGTATCTTTACGAGGCTTCCGCCGGCGGAACAATACCGATACTTCGCACGATAGCCGACGCCTTGAGGGTAAGTGAAATTACCGAGATTAACGGCATTCTCAACGGCACGACGAATTATATACTCGAGAGAATGAGAATCGAGGATATCTCGATGGCGGAAGCTCTGAAAGAAACCCAGGAAAAAGGCTACGCCGAGGCGGTTCCCGACAACGACATAAGCGGCGCCGACGCAGCCCGCAAGATTTGCATACTTGCCGCCGCGGCGTTCGGAAGCCTGGTTGACTGGAGTATAATCCCCTGCAGAGGAATTGAGGAGATAACTGTCGAAGATATCGAAGAAGCCTCCCGGAACGGTCGTTCGGTGAAGCTGATCGCTCGCGCGGTAAAGCTCAAAGGCGGCAAGATACACCTCTCGGTTGAGCCGATGAGCGTTATATCCGACTGTCCGCTTTTCTCGGTAAACGGCGTATACAACGCAGTACTTTTAAATGTGAAGGATTGCGGCGAAATGATGTTTTACGGCAAGGGAGCCGGAAGTCTTCCGACAGCCGGCGCGGTCATCGCCGACATCTGCGATATAGTCAGGCATAAAGGATGTAAGTCGGACGACATAATCTGGCGCCGTGATGATTCGGTCTTTGTACCGGATCTTCCGCGGGATATAATTGACCGGACTGAGCTGAGGCTCGGTTTCCCGGTCTGAAAAATAAAAAAACCGGCGGGGAGAACTTTTGATGTTCTTCCCGCCGAAATCATTAAATAATCAGTTGTAGTCAACCATTATCTGTCTTCCGGTAGCCATGGATTTGTTGCAGGCAAGCACGAAAGAAAGCGTCTTTACGGCGTCCTCGTAATTAGAACGGATAGCGGAAGGATCGCCGCTTTCAACCGCCTTGAGGAAGGTGCGGTCGCAGGGAATTCCAGCATCGATGGTTTCATTGTAAACAACGGCTCCGCCTTCGGATCTTGCAAGGTTTCCGTCTCCCTTGATAACTTCGGTCTCTTCAGACTTGGTCGTTTCCTCCGGTTTAACTCCGAATATCGAAAGCTTGCCGAGAATATAGAGTTCGGCGCGGGCATCGCGCGCGGAGAAGGTAATCTTGCCGTCGAAGGATTCGCCGGATGTGGCGTAGCAGCCGGTAGAGATCGAGCCGATGCCGCCGTTCTTGAAGCGGATCGAAGTAACCGAAACGTCGTCGGTGTTGTAATTCGGAACTTCGGTGACATATCCGCGTGCGCCGTAGGTGAATACCGATTCCGGATCTCCGAAGTGATAGCGGACGAGGTCATAGTTGTGTATCGTCTGTTCGACTATCTGTCCGCCGGAGAGGTTCTTGTTCCTCCACCAATCAACTCCCGGAACTCCGCCGATACGAACGCAGTCGACATAGCAGAGAGGATAGTTGCGAATGAATTCATTTGTCGGCTCAACAAGAGTTGAATAACGGCACTGGAAGCCGACGGCGGTGATTAGGTTTTTGGCAGCAACTTTTTCACGGATATCTTTTGCGAGATCAAGGTCGAGAGCAATAGGTTTCTCGACAAAGAAGTGAATCCCGCGCCGGATTGTCTCGTATTCTATTTCGCCATGGCAATACGGGGGAACGCAGATGAATACCGCGTCCGGTTTTACCTCGTCATACATGACTTTGAAATCGGTATAAGCTTTTGCGCCTGTTTTCGCAGCGAAATCCTCAGCTCTGGATTCGATAAGGTCGCAGACTCCGACCACCTTAGTAAAGTCGGTGAACTGGAGAAGATGTCCCAGATGGTATCGGCCGATGCCGCCGCAGCCGATAATAGCAACTTTGATCATTACAAATACCTCGATTATTTATTTTTCGAATGCACAATTTGTGCCGATACTACAATTATATACTCAAACGACTGTTTTGTCAAGGGAATTTATCCAATTCCATTAAATTGATTTAATATACCAAAGCGAAAAGCAGCATCAATCATGTTGTGTACGCAAAAAAGTCAGTTGCTTTCAAAAGCAGCTATCAATTTTTGCAGCGCTGTCTCCGTGCGTTTTTCCAGCTTAGCGACGGCTGACATGTAATCGGTCGATTTCTTTGTTACCAGATCCCGCATTACCTGCCCGACATTCGCAAGCACCGGCGAATATGCGAAAATGAAGTTCGTCGTAATTGAGTCGCGGATAAGGTCGATCATCTCGCTTGTGCTGCTGCCGCGGGAATATTTGATTTTGAGCGCGGTTTCATACCACGCAGGCGTAACATAACGGTAAGTTTCGGCGTTAAGAGCTTCAATGACTGCGCCGGCGATATCGGTGTTAAGCGAAGTGACAGGTATCGCGCAGAGAAGCACGCAGTCGGCTACCATACCGCTATATTTGTTTTGAGTATCGTCAAGTTTCGGATGAGGCAGAATACCGAAATCATCGCTCATTTCGCGGAAGTTTTCAGCGCCGTCAAAACGTCCGCTGAGGAACATGACATTTCCGCTCGCAAAGGTCTGAAAGATACTTTCTTTGGGGTTGCAGCAGCTTCCCTCCTGATAGTAAATATCAATCAGCTTTTCTACAAGCGTCGTGGCGCGCTCCTGATTCATGTTGATCGTAAAGTAGCCGTTTTCATCGCGAACGGCATAAGGGATATCTGCGCAGTACATGAATGGGTCGACTGTCGAATAGGTCAGATACGCGAGGAAGCCCAGTTGGTCGGCTTCGGTGGTCTTGCCGTTATTGTCAAGGTCGATAAATGCCTCCTTCGCAATTTTGCGGAGCATGTCAAGGTCCCATCTGCCGTCAAATACTTCTTTATAAAGTCCGTCCGCATCGCCGTAATATTTTTCGTAAAGCGCGCGGTTGTAGTACAGGACAAATGCCATGTTCAGAGTAGTCAGGTTATAGTCTCCGGTAATGAAATAACGAATGTCCTTGCCTATTGAAAGGTTCTCCATAAAGTCTTGGTTCCACCACGGCTGCTCAAAATCGAAATAGTCAAGCTCATTTGCGTTTAAAAAATAGCCGTTTGAAACTATCTGAACAAGTCCGTATTGCTCTCCCATAAAGAGATCGTATGTCGTATCCCCTGCCAGGATATAAGTACTAACGATTTTGCTTATAGTACTCCAGTCGCCCTTGTCTTCCGCTTTGAATCCGAGATTTACATTAAGTCTTTCGGAAACGGTCTGATTTGCGGTATATACCGCGTCTTCGACGACATCGCCGGTCTGTTCCCGAACATCAATAAAAGAAGTCCAGTTGTATCCGTTAGAGTAGAAGATATTAAAGGTCCTGCGTTCAAAATCAAGGTTATCGGGAAGACTGTCCTTTATCGAAGAGCGGTCGGTTTCGGCTTCGGTTTCGGCAGCCGTTGTTTGTTCAACGGCGCTTGTGTCAGCGTCTGCCGCATCCCCAGCTGCGCCCCCGCAGCCTGCAAACAGAAGACAAAAGATAAGCAGCCATGCAAAAATTATCTTTTTCATTCTCATACCTCCATCAAATATAAATAGCTTATCTATATGATATCACAAAATCAACCGAGAGTAAACAGAAAACGAAAAAAATCAAGATAAAGAAGACTTTCCTTATGGCAAGTTTCACCACCGCTTGATGTTTATGCGGTTCTTTTGATATAACCTTTATGAGAAGTCTTTCCATTATGGTTGATGTTTTGCGGTGAATACATCATACTATATTTGTTTGAAGACTACTCTCTTTTTGAGTCATATCATTTTAGCACAGACATCAGTTGTTTTCAAATGCCTCTATTAATTTCTGAAGCGCTTTCTCCACGGGTTTCTCAAGTTTTGCGACAGCCGACATATAATCGGTTGACTTGTCGGTTACCAAACCACGCATTACCTGACCGACTCCCGCAAGTACCGGAGAATAAGCAAAAATAAAATTCGTCGTCATCGAATCGCGGACAAGATCGATCATCTCGGTAGTACTGCTGCCGCGGGAATATTTGATCTTGAGCGCGGTTTCATACCACGCCGGCGTAACATAACGGTAAGTTTCGGCGTTAAGCGCTTCCAGCACGGCTCCGGCGATATCGGTGTTCTGCGATGTAACCGGTATCGCGCAAAGGAGCACGCAGTCTCCCACCATACCGCTGTATCTGTTTTGAGTGTCGTCAAGTTTCGGATACGGCAGTATACCGAAATCGTCGCTCATATCGCGAAGGCTTTCTGCGCCGCTTAAAAGTCCGCTGAGGAACATAACCGTGCCGTTTGCAAAGGTTTGATTAACATTTTCTTTGGGATTGCAGCAGCTGCCCTCCTGGTAGAATACGTCAAGCAGCTTCTCAATAAGCGTCGTGGCGCGCTCTTGATTCATGTTAATCGTAAAATATCCGTTTTCGTCGCGGGCGGCGTAGGGAATATCAGCGCAATACATAAACGGATCGACGGTCGAATAGGTCAGATAGGCAAGAAAACCCAACTGATCGGCTTCGGTTGTCTTGCCGTCATTGTCAAGGTCAATAAACGCCTCTTTAGCGATTTTGCAGAGCGTGTCAATGGTCCATCTGCCGTCAAATACCTCTTTGTAAAGCCCGTCTGCATCACCGTAATATTTCTCGTAAAGCGAGCGGTTATAATATAGCACAAAAGCCTGATTCAGAGTGGTGAGGTTATAGTCTCCGGTAATGAAATACCGAATGTCTTTGCCTATCGAAAGGTTCTCCATAAAGCTGTGGTTCCACCACGGCGCATCAAAATCGAAATAATCAAGTTCGTTTGCGTTGACGAAATATCCGTTTGAAACAATCTGAGCAAGTCCGTATTGCTCGCCCATAAAAACATCGTAAGTTGGATCTCCCGCCAGTATATAAGTCTGAACGATTCCGCTGATGGTGCTCCAATCGCCTTTGTCTTCCGCTTTGTATCCGATATTGACATTAAGTCGTTCCTGAACAGCCTGGTTTGCGTTATATACCGCGTCTTCGACGACCTCGCCGGTCTGTTCCGACACATCTATAAAGGAATCCCAGTTAAACCCGTTGGCAAAAAATATGTTATAGGTCCTGCCTTCAAAATCAAGGTTATCGGGAAGACTGTCCTTTATCGAAGAGCGGTCGGTCTCGGCTTCGGTTTCGGCAGCCGTCGTTTGTTCCTCGGCGCTTGTGTCAGCTTCTGCTGGATAATCGGCGGCGCCGCAGCTTGTTAAAAGCAGACAAATAATAAGCAGCCATGCAAAAATTATCTTTTTCATTTTTATCCTCCTGTTATGTAAAATCCTCATCTGTATGATATCACAAATTCGACTGATAGTAAACAAAAAAGAAAAATTCGGGGCAACTTTTACATTTATAATCCCAAATCCTTAAAAACAAGACACAAGTCATCAATGATATCATGCGGCAGCATGCCGTATTGCGAGAGCCGCAGAGCGCAGATATCCGCCGCGCGCCCGTGAAGATAAACGGCGCAGCAGGCAGCTTTAAAGGCGTCGTATCCTTGAGCGCAGAGAGAAGCCGTCATACCGGCTAAAATGTCTCCCGAACCGCCGCGCGCAAGTCCGGCATTCCCGGCAACCGAGACATAAATCTGACTTTCCGGGGAAGCGATATGCGTTATGTTATCTTTTAAAACCACGATACAGTTATATTCGGAAGCGAAATTCAGCGCGCAGTCCGCCCGGTCTTTTTTTATATCATGAATTTCATCTCCGCAAAGGCGGGACATCTCCCCGATATGCGGCGTGATAACAACCGGTTTTTTGGCATCCTGCAGTTTTTTTACGTCTTTATACGCGTAAATTGAATTCAATGCGTCCGCGTCTAAGATAAGCTGTCCTTCAAAGTTTTCAATTAGCGCCGAAACTATTTCATATGCGTCAGAATTGCATCCCAGCCCGCAGCCGCAGACCAGAGCGGTTGATTTCGAGGATTTTTCAAGGATAGTGTCTATGTTTTCCTTTGATATCCCAAGCTCCGAGTTTTCTGAAAGAGGCTCATATATTGCCTCGCGGACATAAGCAGATACTGCCGCAATGACTGTTGGAATTGACATCAATCGAACAATACCCGCGCCGCATCTGAGCGCTCCTTCGACGCAGAGACCGGCGGCGCCGGGATAACGGCCGCTCCCACAAACGCAGCTTAAAGTGCCGTAGCTTCCTTTATTTGAGTCGGCGGCTCTTTTCTTTAATACCGACATAACAAAGCCGTCGGACAATTTTTTCGGCTCGGACATAAAAATCACCTTCCTTTAAAATAATTATATCATTTGATTAAGAATAATGCAATACATAAAAATTTACTTGAAAGTTTAATAGCTATATGGTAAAATATATAATGACATCCGCCGGATTCCTGAAAGGAACCGAGTGCGGCTTCAATGTTTAAGAAAACAGAAACATGATGTGGCGGAAATGACTGATAAATACGAAAATAACGATACCGTTTTACCTGATTATAAAAGACCGGTGAAAAAAGCGCCGGCAAGCGCAAAAGGCAAAAAAGCCGGCAAGCGCAAAAGCCGCAAAAAAGAAATTTACAGAGCTGAAATACCGGTAATCGAAGCCCGGTATAACTCCGGTCTCACAACAGCTCAAGCAGAACAGCGCCGCGCCGCCGGCTGGTCTAATATCCAGGTTGACTCGCCGGTTAAAAGCGTAAAGCGGATTTTAATCGACAATATCTTTACCTATTTCAATATAATTTATTTAATTATCGCCGCTTGCCTGATAGCGGTCGGTTCGTATATTCATCTTAATTTCCTTTTAGTTATTTTTTGCAACACGGTAATAGGAATATTTCAGGAGCTTAAAGCCAAATCGGTTCTCGATAAGCTAAACTTAATAGCCGCTCCGAAAACCACGGTGGTAAGGGACGGCGCCGAAAAGATAGTAAAAGACGAGGAACTCGTCCGCGACGATATAATCACTCTTACAGCCGGCGCTCAGGCGTCAGCCGACGGCGTCGTAGTTTACGGAGAAGGCTCATTTGACGAATCGTTTATAACCGGCGAAAGCGAGGCGGTTGTTAAACGCCCGGGCGACCGCATCCTTTCCGGTTCATATGCCGTTACCGGCAAAATTTGGGTCAGGCTTGACAAAGTCGGAGCAGACAGTTTTGTTTCGCAACTGACTATCGATGCAAAAAATATGCGTAAGAAACAGCCGCGCGGGATGATGAAATCTCTCACTACGCTTGTCAAGGTGATCGGTATCATACTCATTCCGATCGGCGTCGCGATGATTATAAAAGAGCTTTATTTTATAACCCCGCCGTCTGAGCTTCCAAATGCCGTTGAACACACCGCGGGAGCACTGCTCGGAATGATACCGGAAGGGCTGTACCTTTTAACATCGGTCGCGCTTGCGGTAGCGGTTATGCGGCTTGCAAAAAAGAAAACCTTGGCGCATGATCTTAACTGTATTGAGACCCTCGCCCGCGTCGATGTGCTGTGCGTCGATAAAACCGGCACAATAACCGAAAACACAATGAAGCTGTCTGAGATCGTTCCGATAAAGCATCAGGACGGCGCCGAATGCAGTCTCTCAGCGGCTAATACGATTCTTTCGGATTTCGCCGCTAATATGTCGGATGATTCGATAACGATGACTGCGCTGAAACAGCAGCTCAGAGTCTCCGAGCCAAGGACAGCTCGGAAAGTTATCGGCTTTAAGTCGGCGAATAAATACAGCGCGGTATCTTTTGGCAAAAATGAAAATTATGTTTTAGGCGCGCCGGAAATAGTATTGCGAAATGATTTTGTTGTCTACCGACCTCAGATAAGCGTTTATACCGACGAGGGATACCGTGTATTGCTGCTCGCGCTTTACGACGGCGAGCTTGACGGGGAGGCGCTTACAAAAACCGCGTTGCCGTTAGCGCTTGTAGTATTTGAAAACAGCGTCAGACCGGACGCGAAAAAGACCTTTACTTATTTTAAAGACCAGGGAGTTGAAATCAAAGTCATATCCGGCGACAACGCTCTGACTGCGGCAAACGCCGCTAAAACAGCCGGAATTGAAGGCACCGAAAAAATTTGCGACTGTTCTATTGTAAAAAGCGAAGAGGAGCTTATCAAAGCCGCTTCGGAATATACCGTTTTCGGCCGCGTAACCCCGGAGCAGAAGCGCACTATCATTAACGCGCTTAAAGCCGAAGGACATACGGTCGCGATGACCGGAGACGGCGTCAACGACGTGCTCGCAATGAAGGAAGCGGACATCTCGATCGCGATGGCTTCAGGCGCGGAAATCGCCTCTCAGGTATCTCATCTTGTTCTCCTTGACTCGAATTTCTCTTCAATGCCGGCGATAGTCGCAGAGGGCAGACGGGTAATCAACAACATTGAGCGCAGCGCCTCTCTGTATATTGTTAAGAATATTTTTTCCATTGTCATGGCGCTGCTTTCGATATTCTTTGCTTTCCAGTATCCCCTGACTCCTGCGCAGCTTTCGCTTGTCTCGATATTTACCATCGGAGCGCCGAGCTTTGCTCTTGCCCTCCAGCCCAATACCGCGCTTGTAAAGGGAGATTTCCTAAGAAACGTTATTTACCGGGCTTTACCGGCGGCGCTTACAAATATTGTCGTAGTTATCGGATGTATTTTATTCAAAATGGCTTTCGAGATAGACGCCGGGGAAATCGGAACCGTCTGCACCGTGCTTATGGGAATTGTCGGCTTTATTATGCTCTTTAACGTCTGTCGTCCTTTCAATATATTGCGCGTCGTCATCTTTGTAGTCTGCGCAGTCGGCTTTATTTTAGCGGCAATCTTCCTGCCCGGGATGTTCGCTCTTACAAAAATCAGCTTCGGTCCGGCGCTGATACTCGCGGTATTCGCTATTATGTCTTTTACCATGGTAGGTCAGATGAGATATATTCTCGATCATATCAGTCAATGGACAAAAAACATAATGAAAAAGATCAGAAAACATGAGGTATTCGATAATGAATGAAATGGAAATACTTCGCCGCGTCGATCACACCATGATAAAACCCGCCGCTTCATGGGAGGACATCAAACGCGCCTGCGATGAGGCGATGAGCTGCAACTGCGCCACAGTCGTCGTTCCGAACGTATATGTCAGAAAAGTTAAACTCTATACTCAGGGCATGATAAAGATAGATACCCTGGCAGGATTTCCATACGGTTACAACACAACTGAATCAAAGTGTTATGAAGCCGCCATGGCTATAAAAGACGGCGCCGATGAAATCGACATGGTAGCAAGCGTCTGCAACATAAAAAACGAAAGATATGATTATGTGCTAAACGAGCTTAAGGCTATGCGGGAAGTCTGCCAAGATAAAGTTCTCAAGGTAATAATCGAAACTTGCCTGCTTACCGACGATGAAAAAATCAAACTCTGCGAACTTGTAAGCGAATCCGGGTGCGACTATATAAAGACCTCGACCGGTTTTGTCGGACAAGGCGCAACGCCCCGCGACGTAAAGCTTTTGGTCGACCATGTAAGCGGTAAAACAAAGGTCAAAGCCTCGGGCGGCATTGACAGCTTCGAGCAAGCCGGTAATTATCTGAAATTAGGCGCCGACCGCATCGGCGCAAGCCGTCTTGTGGCTGCATATAAGAAGAAAATTGCAGCAGTAAGCGACTGATCGGAGCTTGTCATTATGTCGAAATCGCTTTATTTCACCTCTCCGGATAAAGAAAAGACGGTAATGGAGCTGCTGCGCGAACGCGATATAAACATATCGGCTCCATGCGGCGGCTTCGGAAGCTGCGGCAAATGCAAAATAAAGCTTGAAGGAGAGCTTTCCCCTCTTACGGAGATCGAAAAATCTCGCCTGACCGAATCGGAGATTAAAAACGGCGTCCGCCTTGCCTGCCGCGTCTATCCTGAAGGTGATTTTATCGCATATTTATCGGAATCCGTCGGATTTTCGGTGCTTACCGATAATAACCTGAGCGGAAAGCCTGTGGGAACCTCCGTCGCAACGGGCTGGGGAATAGGAGTTGATATCGGCACTACTACGGTAGCGGTTTATCTCTGCTCGATGGAAGAGGGAACTGCGGTCGACGTAAAGTCATTTGTAAACCCGCAGACTTCCTACGGAGCAGATGTGATATCAAGGCTTTCATATATAAGAGAGCAGAGAAACGGTCTTCAAACCCTTCAAAAGCAGATAATAACCGCCATTGACGAAGCTGTTAAAAGTTTTGGAAAAGAGATAAGTTATCTTGCTTTTGCCGGCAACACGGTAATGCAGCATATCTCAGCGGGCATTGACCCATCCGGAATCGCAGTAGCGCCATTCACCCCGACAACGTTGTTCGGATATGAGTTAAACTCGGCAGATATCGGGCTCTGCTGCAATAATGTCCCGGTTTGGTTCATGCCCTGCGCCGCTTCTTATGTCGGGGGAGATATCCTTTCCGGTTTATGCGCCTGCGGCGCGGATATGGCGGATGGTCTGACTCTCTACCTTGACATCGGCACCAACGGAGAGATCGCTTTGGGTGATAAAAACGGCTTTACAACCTGCGCCACAGCGGCAGGACCGGCATTTGAAGGTGCCGGGATAGAGTGCGGCTCTCCGGGAGTCGAAGGCGCGATCAATAAGATAAAAATCGAAAACGGCAAAGCGAATTTTGAAACGATCGGCGGATTTCCTCCGGTGGGCATCTGCGGCTCGGCGCTTATAGACCTGACGGCAGAGCTGCTCAGGAACGGCATTGTCGATGAAACCGGCTTTATGGAGGAAAATTTCAATCTGACCGATGACGGGCGGTTGTATTTATCCCCGAAAGACATCCGCCAGCTTCAGCTTGCAAAAGCTGCGATAGCCGCCGGAATTGACACATTGCTGATAAAGACCGGCAAAAAAGAAAGCGACGTTGACCGGGTTATACTCGCCGGCGGCTTCGGTTCCTTTATCGACCGGAAAAGCGCCGCTTTGATCGGGTTGATTCCCGCAGCGCTTGAATCAAAGATAACCGCCGTCGGAAACGCTTCCGGCGCGGGAGCGGTAAAGTGGCTCACAGACTCTTATTTCAGAGAAAGTCTCAACGCTCTCAATGAAAAAACCGACTACATCGAGCTTTCCTCCGATCCGGTTTTCAGCGAAAGATTTATGGAAAGAATGTTTTTCGAATAATAATTAATCAGGAGATATTCAAATATGGTAGAACTTATCGCCGGCGGCGTATATTATATAGACGGAAAACTCTGCGACGCTTCTTCGCTTCCCGCTGAAACATTTTCAGCCGAGGAAGGAAGAAAGAAAACAATAGCCTACGGTATTTTAAAAGAACATAATATCTCAGGCGATATGTCGAATCTGAAAATCCGCTTCGACTCGATGGCTTCGCACGACATCACCTATGTCAATATAATCCAGACAGCAAGAGCTTCCGGACTTACCCGCTTCCCGATGCCCTATGTGCTGACAAACTGTCATAACAGCCTCTGCGCAGTAGGCGGAACGATAAATGAAGACGACCATGTGTTCGGTCTTTCCGCGGCGAAAAAATACGGCGGCATCTTCGTGCCGGCTCATCAGTCGGTTATTCACTCATATATGCGCGAAGAGTTCGCCGGCTGTGGACGGATGATATTAGGCTCGGACAGCCATACCCGCTACGGCGCTTTGGGTACTCTTGCCATCGGAGAAGGCGGTCCCGAACTTGTAAAGCAGCTTCTTAACCGTACATATGATATCTCATTGCCGCAGGTTGTTGCGGTATATCTTGAAGGCAAACCCAAAAACGGAGTCGGTCCGCACGACGTAATCCTTGCGATAATCGGCGCCGTATTCAAAAACGGTTTTGTAAAGAATAAAATCCTTGAATTCATCGGTCCCGGAGTTGCAAATCTTCCCATCGATTTCAGAAACTGCGTCGACACGATGACAACCGAAACCGCCTGTCTTTCATCAATTTGGGCAACCGACGACAAAACACGGGAATATTATGAAATTCACGGCCGCCCCGGCGATTATAAAACCCTCGAACCTGGCGCCGGCGCTTATTATGACTCGGCAATAAAAGTCGATCTTTCTTCCGTCGAGTGTATGATAGCCCTGCCTTTCCATCCGAGCAACACGGTAACAATCCGCGAACTTACCGCCGATCCCTATAAGATTCTGAAAGACAGTGAGATCGACCTGACATCAAAGATCACGGCGGACGGACAAGTCGCGGCGGATCAGGCGGTTATAGCCGGCTGCGCCGGCGGCGCATTTTCGAATTTATGCGCCGCGGCTGACGCGCTCCGCGGAAAGACGGTCGGCGCCGACGCCTTTGCGCTTTCGGTTTACCCCGCAAGCCAGCCGGTATTTTCGGCGCTGCTCAAAAACGGCCTGATGTCGGAATTAGTTACTGCCGGTGCCGTTATCCGCACCGCTTTCTGCGGTCCCTGCTTCGGCGCAGGCGACGTTCCCGCAAACGAAGGATTTTCTATCCGCCATACCACCCGCAACTTCCCAAACCGCGAAGGTTCAAAGCCTAAAGAGAATCAATCAGCCTCGGTCGGTCTTATGGACGCCCGCTCGATAGCTGTCACGGCGGCAAACGGCGGTATTATAAAAGGCGCCGACACCGCCAACGTAGAATTCCGCGAATACGATTATTATTACGATAACTCCGCCTATGTAAGTCGCGTTTATAACGGCTGGGGCAATCCGGAGCCGGGAACCGCTCTTAAATACGGACCGAACATCAAAGACTGGCCGGAATTCAGCCCGCTCGGAGAAGATCTGCTGCTGTTTGCGGCGTCGGTTATTGACGATCCCGTTACCACCACCGATGAACTTATCCCGTCCGGCGAAACCTCATCCTTCCGCTCGAATCCGATGCGTCTGGCGGAATTTACCCTGTCAAGAAAAGACCCCGGATACGTTGCGCGGGCAAAAGCGGCAGTAAACGATCCTATTCCCGGTTATGTCGAAAATGCTATACAATCAATAAAATCCGGTTCAAAACCGCAGGTCGGCTCGGTCATCTGCGCAAACAGACCCGGCGACGGCTCGGCAAGAGAACAGGCAGCTTCCTGCCAGCGCGTGCTGGGCGGCATGGCGAATATCGCCGTTGACTACGCGACCAAGCGGTATCGCTCAAACCTTATAAACTGGGGTATGCTCCCCTTTACCATCGGGGATATCTCAGGTATCAACACCGGAATGTGGCTCTTTGTTCCCGGCATCCGCGAAGCGCTGAAAACAGAAGCCCCCGATATAAAGGTTTACCTTATAGACGAAAACTCCGTTTCGGAACTGACACTTATAATGCCGGAGCTGACCGACGAGGAGCGCGATATAATCCTTAGCGGCTGTCTCATCAATTATTACAGGACGTAAACAAACCAACATATATATAACAGGAGGAAAAAATGAACGACACGATCAGAACACTTCTCAACCGCCGCAGCATCCGGTCTTATACCGATAAAATACCGGACTGCAAAACGCTTGAAGCGATTCTTGAAGCCGGAACCTATGCGCCTAACGGAATGGGCGCGCAAGACACCATGATCATCTGCGTCACCGACCCAGAGGTTCGCGACACTGTTCGCAGGTTGAATGCAACGGTAACCGGCGATCCGAACCGCGATCCGTTTTACGGAGCACCCGTTGTCGCTCTTGTCTTCGCCAACCGCGAACGCCCGACCCATGTAGAGGACGGAGCGCTCGTCACCGGCAACATCTGCAACGCAGCATACGCTCTCGGCGTCGATTCCTGCTATATTTTCCGCGCGAAAGAGGCATTCGAGTCGGAAGAGGGTAGAAAGCTTGCTAAATCCTGGGGTGTTCCCGACAATTATATCGGCGTCGGAACCGCCATCCTTGGATACCATAAGGGCGACTTCCCCAAAGCAGCGCCCCGCAAGGCGAATTTCGTCAAGATTATCTGAATTTGCGTTAATGAGAGCGGCGGCGAAGCTGCCGCTCTGCTTTTTTAAGGAGTGATTTCATGAATCCAATCTGCGCCATCGCCGTTCCGCATCCTCCGCTTATTATACCGCAGGTCGGAAAAGGCGACGAAAGAGGCATTGCCGCGACTGTCGAAGCTTATGAAAAAGCCGCCGAATTCGTCGCGTCATTCAAGCCGGAAACTATAATAATAGCAACGCCGCACAGCGTTATGTATTCCGATTATAATCATATATCTCCCGGTATCGGCGCCTCCGGCAGCTTTGCCCGCTTTCGCGCGAGAGATGTGAGCTTCAAAGTAAGATATGACGCGGAACTTATCACGGCAATCCAAGGCATCTGTATGGAAGAAGGCATCTCGGCGGGAACGGAGGGCGAGCGCGACCCCTCACTCGACCACGGCGCAATGGTGCCGCTATATTTTTTGCGTCAAGCCTTCGGCGGGAATATTGACATACCGATAGTCAGAATAGGCTTATCCGGTCTTCCTCTCCGCGAACACTATAAACTCGGAGCTGCAATAAAAAAAGCCGCCGATAAAATAGGTCGGAAAATTGCCTTTGTTGCCTCAGGTGATCTCTCCCACCGACTTAAAGAAGACGGACCGTACGGCTACAACGAAAAAGGTCCGGAATACGACAGAAAGATCATGGAAACGCTGTCGAAAGCCGATTTCGGCGCTCTTCTTGACTTTTCGGAAAACCTTTGCGATCAGGCGGGCGAATGCGGTCATCGCGCCTTTGTTATGATGGCAGGCGCTTTTGACGGACTTTCCGTTAAAGCGGAACAGCTTTCCTACGAAGGTCCTTTCGGCGTCGGATACGGAGTGGCGATATTTGAGCCGATAAAAAAAGACGAATCAAGATATTTCCTTGAAGCCGCCGGAAAGCAAAAAAGAGCACAGATAAAGTCCCGGAGAGATAATGAAAGCGAGTATGTCAGACTTGCCAGAGCCTCACTCGAAAGTTATGTAAGAGACGGGAAAATCATCGACATTCCCAAAGGGCTGAGCGACAGTCTCATAAACCGCGCCGCCGGCGCTTTTGTGACAATTAAGAAAGACGGAAATCTCCGCGGCTGCATAGGAACGATATATCCGGTCTGTCCGACTCTCGCGCAGGAGATTATCAATAACGCCGTCTCTTCAGGCACCAGAGATCCGCGCTTCAATCCCGTCAAGCCTTCCGAACTCGACGAACTTGTATACAGCGTCGATGTTCTGGGCGAAACCGAAGATATAAACAGCCCGTCCGAGCTTGATGTCAAACGCTACGGTGTGATCGTATCAAAAGGATACCGCAAGGGACTTTTACTTCCGAATCTTGACGGAGTTGACACCGTTGAAGAACAGATTTCAATAGCAAAGCAAAAAGCGGGAATATCTCCCGATGAATCGGTCAAGCTCCAGCGATTTGAGGTGGTCCGCCATTACTGATATTATTATTTGTAATGTCTGTCCGCGTCACTGCCATATAGCGCCGGGAAAGCGAGGGGGTTGCCACGCAAGGGAAAACCGAGACGGTAAAAACATTCCCGCAAATTACGGTTATGTGACTTCCATAGCCCTCGACCCGATAGAAAAGAAACCGCTTTACCGTTTCCACCCCGGCGGCAAGGTGCTTTCCTTCGGTTCTTTTGGCTGCAATATGCGCTGTCCTTTCTGCCAGAATGCTTCGATAACAGCTATTGAAGCATCCCGTCACGCCGAAATTATGACGCCGGAAGAGGCGGCAAAACTATGCATCAAATACCGCGCAAGAGGGAATATAGGCGCGGCGTTTACCTATAACGAACCGCTGATAGGTTATGAATTCGTCAGAGACACGGCAAAGCTTGTCCGGAAAAAAGGAATGTATAACGCAGTCGTTACAAACGGAAATTTTGAGCAGGAAATATTAGCTGAGGTCTTGCCGTATATCGACGCTTTCAACATTGATCTGAAGTGCTTTACCGAAAGCGGCTATCGCTCGCTCGGCGGAAACCTCGAAACGGTGAAAAACTTTATTTCTACCGCTGCTGAAAAAGCGCATGTCGAAATAACAACATTAATAGTACCCGGACTTAGCGACGGTGAAGACGATATGCGCCGCGAAACCGAATGGATATCTTCAATTTCAAAATCAATCCCCCTGCATATAACCCGCTTTTTCCCGAGACATAAAATGACCGATGAAAGACCTACCGATATCGCCCTCATGCGCCGGCTTGCCGATATAGCATCGGAAAAACTTGAGTTTGTTTATTTAGGCAACATATGAAAAACGCTCCCGCGTTTCAATGCCGCGGGAGCGTTTTTTTGCAAACGAATTTCAGATCAGATTTCTACGAGTATCGTTTTTATTTCAAAAGGCTTGAATTCAAGCGTGTAAGCGCCGTCATCTGCGGTGAGCTTAGTCTTAACTTCTTCAAGCATATTTGTTTCGTAAACCGCGCCTCCGCCGTTAATCTTGAGACGGCAGACAGTGCGGTTGCGCTCAGCCTCATAGAGACGGATGACATAGGCTTTCTTTCCGTATTCGGCGGGTTTTACCGTCTCGGCGACGATGTTATCGGCGTCAAGCGTGAAGAGAGGAGTGAATTCAGATTTCAAACCGCCTTTTGCCGTGAGCATCGGAGCGTTGAGCAGATAAGCTTCTCGCAGAACCGTCGGAACGCTGAACGGACCCTCATGCGGATAAAGAGAATAAACCATCTCGGCGACTCCCGCGTCACCGGTTACATCCGGGCGCGTGCCGCCGCGGTGCAGGGTAAGCTGCAGCGAAACGCCGTTGTCAATGGCTTCTTCGGAGATTCCGTATTTGCAGTCGTTCAGTATAGCGACTCCGTATCTCGATTCGGAAACGTCGGTGTATTTGTGGTTCACCACTTCGAACTTCGCCGCTTCAAGGCTGTTGTTGCGGGTGGTCGGCCGCTCTGAATATCCGAACTGAATTTCGTTCTTCGCGGTGTGGCTCATCACATTGACGTCAAATCCGACTTTAAGCAGACAATGCTTTTCTTTCCAATCGATAAGAGTATGGAAATCAATCCGCCTGCTGCGGGCGTAGAATACCGTGTCAACGGTAATTTTTGTATTCTGTCCGATTTCGTATGCAGAGCGGATGCGGTATTCAAGCGAGCCTGCCGAAACTGTCTCGCGGCTGACAAGCCTCATCTGCGGCTTCATCTTGAACTTCAGAGTATCAATATCGATATTCCAGTTGTCCCAGTAACCGGGAACATCCTCTCCGAAGTAGAAAGTACCGAGGGGAGCCCCGCCTTCGGCGCGAATCTCGCGGCCGGCTTTTTTGTCAAAGAGGGAAGCAATAGCGCCGTCGATGTCAAATATTACGCTGTAATAAGGCGTCTCAAGACGGTTTTCATCGACGCTGAACGGTATATTATCATGCTTTGAAGCGCCGGTTTTGAGCGATACCGCTCCGAATGCCGGAACTTCAACATAAGCGGAAGTTTTCACCCGTCCGCAGATGTCGGTGTAGGTCTGTGTATCAATTCCTTCAAGAGAAATCTTGCCGTCTATGACAGCGTCGGAGCGATTAAATCCGGTGGTGTTGAAGAAAGTAACGCTGTCGGCGCCGTCGGTTAAGCTTTCCGCGGCAGCAGCCGTATCGGCTTTCGCAGTTGAAATAAGTTCGTCGAATTCTTCGCGCGCGGTGTCGTTTACACAGGTAAGAGAGGTGCCGGGGAGTATGTCGTGGAACTGATTGAGAAGCAGGGATTTATAAAGAGTGTCGATTTTATCTTTATCGACATTCCCGGAAAGCACTGACATATATTCTAAATCGCGAAGCGCAAATTCAGCTTTGCGGTTGCCGCGCTTGATATCATGCATCTGAGTCAGCGTTCCGCGGTGAAGCTCAAGATAAAGCTCGCCGTCATATAACGGCAGATTGCAGCTATGTTCCTCGATGTATTTCATGAAGCCGCTGATTGTAGTGTATTCGGTTTTAGGCATTCCGGCGATATCGCGCGAACGATTTGCGTCCTCAATCATACCCATGGTAGGACCGCCGCCGCCGTCACCGAATCCGAAAGCAAGGAGTCTGGCGTTGAAAGCTTGCTTATAACGCGGCGAACGTGATAGGTCTATTATATTTTTGACATCCGGGAAGGTATGGATAACGTTTAGATGCGTAAGGACGGTACTGCCGTCAATGCCTTTCCAGCGGAAGGTGTCGAGAGGGAACTCATTCAACTCATTCCAGGACATCTTTGTGGTATAAAAATATTTAACTCCGCAGCCGAGCATAATCTGAGGAATTGCGGCGTTGTAACCGAAGGTATCGGGCAGCCAGAAGGTATCCGAGGTATAGTTAAGATGTTCGCGCGTGAAGAGCTGTCCGTAGAGGAACTGTCGGATCATCGCCTCTCCGCCGGTGATATTGCAGTCGCATTCGACCCAGACACCGCCGTTGGGCTCGTAGCGCCCCTCGGCTGTGCGCTTTTTGATATCATTGAATATATCGGGATAAAAGTCCTGCATCCAGCTCAGGTGGAGCGCAGAAGACTGAACGAAAATATAATCGGGGTCCTGCTCCATCAATGAAAGCGCGTTTGCGTAAGTGCGTGCGCACTTTCGAATCGTTTCGGAATAAGGCCAGAGCCATGCGGAGTCCATGTGCGAGTGCCCGATAATTCCGACATATCCGCGCGTAAGATCAACTTCGGTTTTTGTAAGGATCGGTTTCATCAGCTCGCGGGATTTAACGATTGAATTACGCCATACTTCTTCAGGATAATGCAGCGGATATAAAACCAGAGTTTCAATTACTCTTTCAAGAACATTCCTGGCTTCAGCTTTTACACTGGACTGCGATTCAAGATGCTCGGAAAGCTGTATAACAGCTTTCAAATCAAAAAGGAAGCCAAAGACCTCGTCGTCCCGGCGGCAGATATCGACCGATTCAAAGCGGCGGATAAATGCGGAATCGGGTTCCGAATCGACTCCGTAATTTTCATAAGGTCCGCAGCCGGCGCAGAAATGACCGGCATAACATTCGAGAGCGACATCAAATTCGGTTCCAGCATCGGCTCCGTCTGTCAAAAGAGATAAAGCATGAAAGCCGTTCAAGATATCTTCGCCCTTGGAATTGATGATTCCGGCAGGCTTGCCGTCTCTGAAATAGAGAATTTCAACTGCGCCGGTCTTTGGCATAATGTAAAGGGGAGTGTTTTTGCAGCAGTCCGGAACTCGGGCAGTACCGCGAATCCAGGCATTTCCCCATTCTCCGCCCCAGCTGAAAGCGCCGTCAGCCGGCTTATAACCATCCTGCGGAATAGCGCTGTGAAGATGTTCTTTTGTTTCGTAGTAACGAATGTCTTGAAGCTCGCCGACTTTTCTGTAAGCAAGAGGAATGTAAACTTTTCCGGCATTCTCAAGTTTTCCTCGAATCAGCGATACGAATTTATCGTAGATCATATTTGAACCTCCCGATTAATTAATGGTAGTTAAATTATAATTGATAAATATTTCATATGAAAGAAAACAATGTGAATATTATTGTATTTTTCATTGCTTTACCATGTTAGCAAACAAAAGTCGAGAAAAAACGATTTTTCTATAATTTTTCCCTTGACAAGTCCCGTAAAAAGTGATATAATAGTAAAGCTGTCCCTCATCGGGGGCCTATGGGTCTCACCAGATGCAGTAGGACATGATCCTTGAAAATT
>JGI24712J26585_10000334_pt1 | contig 40635 bp, 40 predicted proteins | sample BioPla3DNA2_FD_26585 | JGI IMG/M metagenome (IMG submission 26585)
TTGGCGGAGAGTTAGGGATTCGAACCCTAGGTTCCTTTTGGGAACACAGCATTTCGAGTGCTGCACCTTCGACCACTCGGACAACTCTCCGTGTATGTAATCCCGCATTTCTTCCAAAAACTTTTGGAAAGAACTGACGGAAAGAACAACAAAATATTCAATTTTCGAACCGGAGAAAACCCCTGATTTTACGGGCTTTTTAAGCGGAGCAAACAGCCAACTCTACAAAAAATTTCGAGTCAGGCCCGTTATGACCACTTCGATACGCTTCCTTTTTTTAAAATCATGTTAATACTCAGATTTTAAAATTATAGCATAAATAAATATGAAATGCAAGTAGTAAAAGCAGAAAAAAGATTTATATTTGTAAGTATATAATTATGTATTTAAAATAGTAATGAAAAAGAAATTATGTATAACAGTTAAGATTTGCAGGAGTTAAATACTATAATCCAAATCAGTCATCAAGTAAATAAATTCAATAAATTGTAAGTGAACATATATGGAAATCTATAATTTTTGCTTAATTTAGACAAATATATTTGTTTGCAATTTATCCATTAAATATTAAATTTTTTTGTGTTTTTTTGTGTTATATTAAATATACAATTTTTAAATTAACATGCTGCTTCTTCATTTGTATAAAAATATTTTTTACAAAAAAGCTTGACAAAACGGAAAATTTAGTATATGATAAAGTGAAAGCATATAGTAGATGAATGGTGTGAACAAAGTGTTGGCATTTGATACGAATAGGTTGGACGGAAAAACTGATGAAGAGCTTGTTCAGATGGTTTCGTATGATGAGATTGCCACGACCGCACTTATAACACGATATGCTAAGCTTATTTGGGTGAAGGCCAATAAGATGGCAAATTCACCAGCTGATGCGGAAGATTTGGCTCAGGAGGGGCTTTTAGGATTGCTCAATGCAATCTCTAAATTTGACTCATCAAAAAATGTTAGGTTTGCAACTTTTGCTGAGGTTTGTATAAATAATAAAATGAAAACTGCGTTTGTCAAAAATAACAAATCAGATTTGCCACTTGAAGATATTTCAGAGGCTCAAGATGTAGTTATTAATGACAATCCTGAAAGCATATTGCTTCAAAAGGAAAGGCTTGAAGAAATATATAATAGTATTATCTCTCTGCTATCTGAACAGGAATGGGAAATTCTAAAATTATTTCTTAAAGATTCTTCGTATAGGGAAATTGCTCAGCAGCTCGCTATACCACAGAAGTCCGTTGATAATGCAATGCAAAGGGTAAGACGCAAGCTTAAAAAAATGTGGAGGGCAGAACATTTTAAGAATTATTAGTTTTGAATTAATTTATTCGGTATGACCGATTGTTATCAGATATGGCCCAATAGCTTAATTCTAGAGCGTTGTTTTAACAAAGGTGTCGGTGTGAGTCCGTCTGTGGTCCAAAAATACAAAAAGCGTAAGCGAGGTAATAAAATGTACGAAGACAAGACAGTAATATGCAAAGAATGTGGGAAAGAATTTACATTTACTGCAGGTGAGCAAGAATTTTATGCTGAAAAAGGCTTTGTAAATGAGCCACAGAGATGTAAACCATGCCGTGATGCAAGGAAAAATGCTTCTAGGCTAGAAAGAGAAATGTTTGTTGCAACTTGTGCTACATGTGGTAAAGATGCAAAGGTTCCTTTCAGACCAAAGGAAGACCGTCCTGTTTATTGCAGTGATTGTTTTGCTAAGATGAAGTCTGAATAGTATAAGACTTTTATGGCTTTTAGAAGCGTAACCGCACTGGTTACGCTTTTGCTTTTAAATATAGTACCTTTGTATTTATAGAATAAACATAAGTTAATGTAGCATAATAAAAATATTAAGGAGGAATAAATATGGCATTTACAGTAACAAAGGATACACTAATTGGTGATATTCTTGATCAGGATTTTGGTGTTTCACCTTATTTTCTTGAAATGGGTATGCATTGCTTAGGATGTCCGGCATCAAGGAGCGAGACAGTTGAAGAAGCTTGCAATGTTCATGGTGTTGACGCTGGTGAATTAGTTGATAAACTAAATGAATATTTTGCAAATAAGTAAGAAATTGCAAATAGGGCAAGCATTGAGGTGTTTGCCCTATAATATTAAATATTTATAATTTAGTGTTTGAGGAGTATTATATGATTTCACTTGATACAAGACTTTTAGCTTGTGCTGATTTTGTAAGTGGAAAGGGTATTGCTTGTGATGTTGGTACAGACCATGCTTATCTTGCGGTATATTTAATAGAGTCGGGAAAATGCAGTCAAGTTATTGCCTCTGATATAAATGACGGGCCGTTGGATTTTGCGAGAAGAACTATTGAAAAACATGAATGTTATGATAAAATTAAGCTGGTTAAATCCGATGGGTTGAAAGAAATTGATGGAAATGGTGTAACAGATGTAATAATTGCAGGCATGGGTGCTGAAACAATATGTAAGATAATAGATGATGCAGAGTGGCTTAAAAATGGGGTAAACCTTGTACTTCAGCCTATGACGAAAGCGCATAATCTTCGCGAATGGTTATACTTAAATGGTTTTGAAATTATATCTGAAAAGGCGGTTTTAGAATATGGCTTTGCATATTCAGTTATGAGTGCTCGTTATAGTGGTATTAGGAAGAAAATAGACTCCTTTAAGACATATACAGGGGAACTTGATTTTACCGATGAGCAGTCCAAGACTTATCTGGCATTACAGGCAAGGAGATTGAAATTAGAAGGAGAAGCCTTACTTAATGCCTCAGTAGATGATGCTTTGGCTATGGAGAAAATTGAAATTGCTAAAGAAATAATGGACATTATTGAAGGAGAGAAGTTATGATAAAGGTAAGAGAGGTTTATGATTTTCTTAATGAACTAGCGCCATTTGCATATACTGACAAGTTTGACAATACCGGACTATTGGTTGGTGATTTTAATGATAATGTAAATAAAATTCTTTTGGCACTAGATATTACAAATGCTGTAATTGATGAGGCTTTAAATAAGGATTTTGGTTTAATTATCAGCCATCATCCAATTATTTTTAATCCTATAAAACGAATGGATAGTAATAACCCTGTTTATAAATTAGTCAGAAACTTTAAAAATGCGATTGCGGTACACACAAATTTAGATATGGCAAATGGTGGTGTAAGTGATATAATGGCTGAACTTCTTTGTTTGAAGAATACAGAAGAAGTGCTTGAAACAGCTTATAAAAATCCGTACAAGCAGGTGGTTGTTTTTGTTCCTAAGGATAATGTGAATGAAGTATATAATGCAATGACAAATGCAGGTGCTGGTGAGCAGGGTAGCTACAGAGGCTGTTCATTCAGTGTTGACGGAGAGGGTGTTTTCCAACCGATACAGGGTGCAAATCCACATATAGGTACTGTAGGAAAGCTTGAAAAGGTTAATGAAGTAAGGCTTGAGATGTTAGTAAAGCCATCAAAGCTAAATGCAGTAATAAAGGCGATGCTTAATGCCCACCCATACGAAGAGCCTGCATATCAGATTTTGGATAATCATGCATTGTATGAGGAAATTGGATATGGCAGAATATGCGAGGTTGAAGATGAAATTGATGCAAGAGCACTTGCAGAAAAGGTTAAAAAGGCATATAATTGTTCTGTTGTAAGATATGTTGATGGTGGAAAGCCGGTAAAGAGAATCGCTGTATGCTCAGGCTCAGGTGGAGGATTATATGAGCTTGCACATCAAAAGGGTGTAGATGCATATATAACAGGTGATATAAAGCACAGCCAGTGGATTGGAGCAAATAATTTGGGTTTGACTTTAATAGATGGTGGACATTTCCATACTGAAAATATTATTCTTAAATATTTACAAAGGAAGATAAAGGAACGCTTTCCAACAATCGAGGTGGAGATTGCTGAATTTAACTTTGATGTAGTAAAATATATTGTATAGACATGGAGGATGCTGGAAAATGGCGCTTGATGGTGCGTTTCTTTATGCGTTAAAACAGGAATTAGGGATTTTAATAGGTGCAAGGATTGATAAAATTCATCAGCCCTCAAGGGAAGAGGTTGTCATAAATTTTAGAACGGTAAATGGGAGCAAAAAGCTGCTTATATCGGTTTCTGCAAATAGTGCAAGAGTTCATGTTACAAATAATGTGATTGATAATCCGACAGTACCACCTAGGTTTTGTATGCTTTTGCGTAAGCATTTGGGCGGAGGAAAGCTGTTTGATATCAGGCAGGTAGGGCTTGAGAGGATTTTATTTTTTGACTTTGAATGTATAAATGAGCTAGGTGATAGGGTATTGTTTACTCTAGCAGCGGAAATTATGGGTAAATACTCAAATATAGTACTTATAAATGAAGAGGGTAAGGTTATTGACAGTATAAAGCGTGTTGGAGAGGATATGTCAAAGGAAAGGTTAATTTTACCTGGTATGACATATGAAATGCCATCAAGAAGAGAGCGACTTATATTTTTAACAGCAAGTAATGAGGAAATAGTTGATGCTGTTAGAAATGCAAGAAATGCTGAATTATCAAAGGCACTGATTAATATTTTTGAGGGTATATCCCCTATACTGGCAAGAGAGTGGTCTTTTTATGCCACAAAAGGTTTTGATGTGAATATTGAAGATATAACACAGGAGATGATTGACAGACTTGTTTTTATCATCGGGCAAACCAAAAACTCTTTGCTTGAAATGAAGAATAATTATACTATCATTAAGACTAAAGAGGGTATGCTTAAGGATTTTTCATTTATAAGGATTAACCAGTACGGTATGCTGATGTACACAATGGAGATGCCATCTGCATTTGATGCTCTTGATTATTTTTACACTGAAAGGGATAATATTGCACGCTTAAAGCAGAGGGCAAATGACTTATTTAAGCTGCTTGTAAATACATCTGAACGAATTACAAAGAGAATAGTTAATCAAAAAGATGAATTGGAAAAATGTAAGGATAAGGACCATTTAAAGTTGATGGGCGATTTAATTTCTGCTAATATTTACAGGATAAATAAGGGTGATGAGAGTGTACTTCTTGAAAATTTTTATGATGAAAATTGTCCTGTAATAGAGATAAAGCTGGATAAATCACTGACTCCTGCTAAAAATGCACAGAAATATTATTCTGAATATCGCAAGGCAGGTACAGCTGAAGAAAAGCTGACAGAGCAGATTAGGCTTGGTGAAGAGGAATTAAGCTATATAGATAGTGTTTTTGATGCGTTGACAAGGGCGAGTACAGAAAGTGAGATAAACGAGCTAAGACTTGAGCTTGCTGAACAAGGATATATACGCTTTGGAAAGATGAAAGGAAAGGCTTCTAAGGCGTTGCCACCGTTAGAATTTATTTCGAGTGATGGATATACTATACTTGTTGGGAGAAATAATAAGCAGAATGACAAGCTAAGTATGAAAATGGCTGGGAAGATGGACCTCTGGCTTCATACTCAAAATATCACAGGCTCGCATGTAATAATTTTAACAAATGGTGAAATGCCGCCAGGCAGGACTATTGAGGAGGCAGCAATTATAGCAGCATATCACAGCAAGGCAAGAAATTCATCACAGGTTCCTGTTGATTATACTTTTGCAAGATATGTAAAAAAACCTAATGGAGCAAAGCCAGGAATGGTTATATTTACGAATAACAAGACAGTGTATATTAAACCTGATGAAAAAGTCGTTGAGAGGTTAAAAGTAAAATGATATTGGGAAAAGAATTTTTTTATAGGGATTGCTTGGATGTTGCACCGGAACTGGTTGGAAAGATTTTGGTTCGCAGATTTGACAACGGAGAAGAAATTAGGGTGCGAATAACTGAAACAGAGGCTTATAGGGGTGTGGAGGACAAGGCTTGCCATGCTTCTAAAGGTAGGACACCACGAACTGAAATTCTTTATGGTGAAAGCGGAATTATATATGTATATCTATGCTATGGAATACATTGGCTTATGAATGTTATAACGGGGGAAAAAGAACAGCCGCAGGGTGTTCTTTTCAGAGCAGGAGAGGGCTATAACGGGCCTGCAAAGCTTACGAAGGCATTACAGATTGACAAGAGCTTTAAATATAAAGCGTTGTATGATAACTCTGAAATATGGGTAGAGGACGATGGTTTAAGACCAGAAATACGAACTGATAAGAGAGTCGGTATTGACTATGCAGGTGAGGAATGGGTAAATAAGCCATGGAGATTTATTATGGTAAGATAATTTCAAAAGCTTGACAAAAGGGTAGCAATGCGATATAATAAAAAAGTTAAAAAGGGTATGAAAGGGCGGGCATTTTGTGACAAAATATACGGATTATGCTTGGTATATAGTCGATAAAGTCGTGGTTGGTCACAGGCTTTTGCTGTTATGCCCATAGACAATATTTATTATATGGAATTATACGGCTAAAAGCAGTTATTTTCAATTTGCTTTTGGCTGTTTTATTTGTGATTATATAAAAAATTGGGAGATGTGAAGATGAGAAAAGAACTGTCGAAACTCTATGAACCTAAGGAAGTAGAAGATAAGATATATTCTTACTGGACAGAAAAGGATTGCTTTAAGGCAAATATTGATAGGACAAAAACACCTTATACTATTGTAATACCACCTCCAAATATTACAGGTCAGCTTCATATGGGACATGCCCTTGACAATACCTTACAGGATATTCTTATTAGGTATAAGAGAATGTCGGGCTATTGTGCTTTGTGGCTTCCAGGAACGGATCATGCTTCAATTGCAACTGAGGCGAAAATTGTTGAGGCAATGCGTGAAGAGGGGGTTACAAAAGAGGATATTGGCAGAGATGGCTTTTTAGAGCGTGCATGGAAGTGGAAGGAAAAGTATGGCGGACGAATTATTGAACAGTTGAAAAAGCTTGGCTCATCATGCGATTGGTCAAGAGAACGCTTTACTATGGATGAGGGCTGCAGTAAGGCTGTTAAAGAGGTTTTTGTAAATCTTTATAATAAGGGTTTAATTTATCGCGGAGAGAGAATTATTAACTGGTGTCCACATTGCTTGACTTCAATTTCAGATGCAGAGGTTGAATATGAGGATCAGGCAGGATATTTCTGGCACTTAAAATATCCTCTTGCTGATGGTAGTGGTTATCTTATTCTGGCGACAACACGCCCTGAAACACTTTTAGGAGATACTGCTGTTGCTGTAAATCCAAATGATGAGCGTTACAAAGATATGGTAGGTAAGACTGTTATTTTACCTATTGTTCATAGAGAGATACCAATTATTGCTGATGATTATGTTGATATGAGCTTTGGAACAGGCGTTGTAAAAATCACTCCAGCCCATGACCCAAATGACTTTGAGGTTGGATTAAGGCATAATCTTCCTGTTGTAAATGTCATGACTGATGATGCAAAGATTACTGAAGATTATCCACAATATGCTGGAATGGATAGATATGAGGCAAGAAAAGTAATTGTTAAAGACCTTGAAGCTCAGGGTGCATTGGTAAAAATAGAGGAGCATAGCCATAATGTTGGAACCTGTTACAGATGCTCTACAACAGTTGAGCCAAGAGTTTCAATGCAATGGTTTGTAAAGATGGAGCCTCTTGCTGAGCCTGCAATAAAGGCTGTTAAGGAAGGTAAGACAAAATTTGTACCTGAGCGTTTTGATAAGATTTATTTCCACTGGCTAGAAAATATCAAGGATTGGTGTATTTCACGCCAACTTTGGTGGGGACATCGCATACCAGCATTTTATTGCGATTGTGGAGAGATGGTTGTTACAAAAGAGGATAAAGTAACTTGTCCTAAATGTGGAAAACTAATGGAGCAGGACCCTGATACATTGGATACATGGTTCAGCTCTGCATTATGGCCTTTCTCAACATTGGGCTGGCCTGATAAAACAGAGGATTTGGATTATTTTTATCCAACAGACACATTGGTTACAGGCTATGACATAATATTTTTCTGGGTTGTAAGAATGATGTTTAGCGGCTTGGAGCATATGGGAGAAGTTCCGTTTAAAACAGTATTAATACATGGCTTGGTTCGTGATTCACAGGGAAGGAAGATGTCAAAATCTCTAGGCAATGGTATTGACCCTCTTGAAATCATTGATACCTATGGTGCAGATGCATTGAGATTTATGCTTGCAACAGGAAACTCACCTGGAAATGATATGAGATTTATGGAGGATAAGGTTAAGGCATCAAGAAATTTTGCAAATAAGCTATGGAATGCTTCAAGGTTTATTATGATGAACTTATCCGATGATTTTGAGATAAAGGGGTTACCTGAAAAGCTTCATATTGAGGATAGGTGGATTTTAAGCAAGTTTAATAAGCTAGCAGGAGAGGTTAATGATAACCTTGATAAGTTTGAACTTGGTGTTGCTGTTTCCAAGCTATATGATTTTATTTGGAACACTTATTGTGACTGGTATATAGAGCTTACAAAGCCAAGAATTATGGCTGGTGGAGAAACAAAGGAAACAGCACAAGCGGTTCTTGTATGGGTTATGCAGGGAATGTTAAAGCTTTTGCATCCATTTATGCCATTTATAACAGAGGAGATTTGGCAGGTTCTTACTGATGAAAAATCACCGATTATGCTTGAGACAATTCCTATTTATGATGATAAATTGGACTATTCAAAGGATGAGGAAGACTTTGAGAAAATAATTGATGCAATAAAGGCAGTAAGAAACAGAAGAACAGAAATGAATGTACCACCATCAGTTAAAGCAAAGGTATTCATTGAAACAAAGGATATTGAGCTATTTAAAACTTGTGCAGTATTTTTTGAAAAACTAGCTTTTGCATCANGTGTTGAGGTAGTTGACTCAATTGAAATGGAAGATNCAGTAACTGCTGTAACAGATAGTGCAAGAGCATTTATTCCGCTTAATGAGTTAGTTGATAAGGAAAAGGAATTGGAAAGGCTTAATAAGGAAAAAGCAACAGTGCAAAAGGATATAGATTTTTTAAGCGGAAAGCTAAGTAATGAAGGATTTCTTGCTAAAGCTCCTGAAAAGCTGATTGAAGCTGAAAAGGCAAAACTTGCAAAGGCTGAAGAACGTATGCAAAAGCTATTGCAGAGCATTGAGGCGATGAGTAAATAGTGAACAGTATGGAATTTATAAATAGCTTTAGCAAATCTGGTGAAAGGGTTACAGACCTTTCAAGAATTAGTGAATTGCTAAATGCGTTAGGTAATCCTCATAATATTTTGAAGATTGTTCANATAGCTGGTACAAATGGGAAGGGCTCAACACTGGAGTTTTGCTCACAGGCAGTAATAAATTCAGGATATAGGGTGGGACAGTTTACCTCACCCTATATCAGATGCTATGAGGATAGAATACGAATTAATGGGATTAATATACCAACACAGACACTTGATAGAATATGTGATTCTGTTAGGCGTGTAGTTAAATCAAACGCATATTCACAATTTGAAATTACATTGGCAATAGCATTCCTTTATTTTGTAGAGGAGAATTGCGACATAGTATTTTTGGAAACAGGGATAGGTGGATTGCTTGATGCTACAAATGTAATTGAAAATCCATTAGTATCAGTTATTACATCTATTTCTTATGACCATGTTGATATTCTTGGCAACACATTGAAGGAAATAACAGCACATAAGGCTGGAATTATTAAGCAAAGCTGTCCGACGATTGTTTCTGTTGATAACGATAAAGAGGCATTGGAGTCTATTATTCAGGTTGCAAATGAGAAAGAATCTCAGTTGACCATTGTTAATTCAAGTGATATTTCAATTTTAGAATGTGGTTATAANGGCAGTATGTTTGAATATAAATCTAAGAGATATAATTTAAGAATGCTTGGAAAGCATCAGATTTATAATGCATGCACTGCAATTGAGGTCTTAGGGTTGCTTAATAAACATGGCTTTTCAATTAGCGATAGTGCAATTAAAAGAGCATTTGAAATAGTGCAGGTTGGTGCAAGACTTGAAATTACCAGTAAAAACCCGCTTGTTATTGTAGATGGTGGACATAATGAAAGTGGAATTTTAGCATTAACCGATATGATTAAAAGGCTGGATAAACATCCTGTAATTGCGGTTGTAGGAATGATTAACTCAAAGAATTATATTGAGGCATGTGAAATTTTGTCTAAAACTATTGACATCATTATATGTGTTGACGGTTTTATTGACAGTAATGTTAAAGCTATACAGCTTGTAGAATATTTTTCTAAGCATGAGAATTATTCTATGCATTACAGAGAGGGCTTTGAATTTGCAAAAAGGCTTGCAGTAGAGCACGATGGAATGGTTTTAGTATGTGGTTCACTTTATTTATCAAGTGCAATTATTAATCTTATGTGAAATTTAATATTTATAATAAAACTCCTTGATTATTGTCATTTTTATATAATCAAGGGTTTAACTTTTTAAATTTGTCATTGACACAATACAAAATATATGTATTCATATTATTTCATATTTCTGCATATCCTTTATCAGCTTTATTTCTTTTTTGATTGTTGATTAGAGTATTCATTATAAATGATTTATTTGGTGTATTTTTACAAATTAACAGTAATACAGGCTTGTCTATTTTTTAAAGTGTAATACATTTAGTGCAAGTTACATAATTTGTTATGCAAGTATTCGTAAATATCTATTTACAATGCAAGTGATATATGTTAAACTATTAAGTATAAATATCGATATATGTTGAAATTCAGATGAGGCTGGTATTAATTATGTTTAATAGGAATTTTATAGTATTTTTGAATAAAATAAAATTAATTATTATGCTTGTGGTTATTGTTTTACTTGTTATTTCTGTAATTGTGTTATCGTTACTTTTGGCAAAAAGCGAGAAAAAATCTGTCCAGACAGCTTTAAAGGTGGAGGAAACAACGGAAACAACACCTTTTTATGAGGAGCCTGATTTTGAACTTTTGTTTAATACAAATGATGATGCAAAGGTTTTTTTTCATGATTATTCACTGGGAGAGGTATGGATTCCTTTGCTAAAGGATGTTCCGCTTTGTCCATATAAAGATGAGAATTATAAGACAGAAAATGGATTGAAATATTATTATGAGAATGGTGAGTTAAAATCTGTTGCTGGAATAGATGTTTCATCTCATCAAAAGAATATAAATTGGGAAAAGGTAAAGGCAGCTGGTATAGATTTTGCGATGATAAGAGCAGGATATACAGGCTATCAAACTGGCGATTCATTTATTGATTCTAATTTTAAAAAGAACATAGAGGGAGCATTGGATGCAGGACTTGATGTAGGGGTTTATTTTTTTTCACAAGCAATCACTGTTGAGGAGGCAATGAGAGAGGCAAAAATGACTCTTGATGCCATAAAGAATTATAAGATTACATACCCAGTTGTTTTTGACTGGGAGGTTATTTATGATGATGAAGCAAGAACTGATGGAATGAGTGTTAATATGCTTACAAATGTAACAATTGCTTTTTGTGAAACAATCAAAGCAGCTGGCTATACGCCAATGGTCTACGCAAACAGAAAGCATGCATATTTAAAGCTGGATTTAACTAAGCTGAAGAACTATGATTTCTGGCTTGCTGAATATAATGACACGACAGCATATAGGTATAATTATCAGATGTGGCAGTATTCGTGCACTGGGCAAATTGATGGCATAGAGGGTGATGTAGACTTGAACATCAGCTTTGTAGATTATGGCAAGAGATATAGAAAAGCACATGGAGAAGATGAAGTGATTGGATAAAATTTTTAGGGAAAAGTTTATAATATGGGTTGATTTTCACAAGAAAAAAGGATATAATATTTACAAATGAATGTAAAAGGCGGTAACTTTATGTTAAGNGCAATTGCTTCTAAGATTGATATATTGGATAATAATAACAATATAGCTCTTGAATATCATAATCATGTAAAAAANTTAATTGATAATCCTCTTGTATTACAAATGAAATTATATACACAACATGGTTCAACTACTTGCTATCAGCATTGCATTAATGTTTCGTATTATAGCTACAGGCTTTGTAAAATATTAAGGTTGTTGAAGTTTGATGTTCAGTCCGTTGCAAGGGCAGGTCTTTTACATGACTTTTTTCTTTATGACTGGCATACAAGGAAAAGGGAAAAGGGTACAAGAATGCATGGTTTTATTCATTCTCAGATTGCATTGGAAAATGCGAAGAGGCATTTTGAACTTAATGATTGTGAGTGTGATATAATACTTAAGCATATGTTTCCTTTAAATATTAAACCACCAAAATATAGAGAGTCTTTAATTGTGATTTGTGTTGATAAATATTGTGCTGTGTTGGAAACAGGACATTCAGTTGCTATTGCGTTCTCTAATTTGTTTAAGAGAAGGAAAGCCAATGAAATGGTATAAATAGTATTATTACAAAGAGTGAATTCTGTATTAACAAAATTCACTCCTTTTAATTTTTAAAATTATTTTTCAAGGGAATCAGGTTGCTCAAAAAGAGCTATCTGTGGTGGGTTAAATGTGAATAAAATAAACAATGAAGTTATAATAATAAAAATAAAAGCTCCTGTTAGGTTTTTACCTTTTCCATGAGGGAGACGGAAAAAACTGAAAAGAGCAATTACTGCTGCTCCAAGAAGAAAAATAATTATATCTATAATGAGGAACTCCTTGCCTATAACACCTTTATATGTGTAATATAGGGTAACAATTGTAAGCATACCTAGCAGTGTGGCTATTGCTTTTGTAAATAGAAAGCCTTTAAATTTATTTCCGACTATAAAATATTGAATGATTGTAAATACAAGGACCGGAAAAAACAATAGTTTTAGATGTTCCCATGTGCTTTCGTTAGTTGCGCTGAAAAGCCCGACTATTTTATTTTCACTCGACCATTCATAAAAAAAATGGAGTAATGTACCGAAGATGCTTATGAAAATAAAATCTGAAATCTCCCATAAAAAAAGCTTTTTTTCCAAAATATTTCTCTCCAATATTATTAAATTTATTTACATACTTAAATATATGAAGAAATTATTATAAAATACTTAATAAGGTGTTAAATATAAATATAATTTTTAATCTGAAACAAAATTTTATAAAATAATAATTATGATTTTTGTTGAAAAGTAAAGATAATTGTTGAAATTATTATGAAAATGATGTATACTTATTAAGGTATTGTAAATTGTTTATGGAGGTAATTATTAAATGAGTGATTATAAACAAAGTGAAATTCATTATGTGGATAAGCTTACAAAGTTAAATAATATTTCAACTGCACAGACATTAATAAAAAGATATATATTAAAAAAGCCTGTAGATGAAATATGTTATTTGTTAGCTATAAGCATTGATAACCTGCCTCCAATTAACGATATTTATGGTCATATGTTTGGTGACGCTGTTATCAAGGATGTTGCGGCAATTTTCCGTAATGTTACTGAAAAAAGTGATATTATTGCTCGTGTAAATGGTGTTGAATTTGTAATATTTCTTAGCCAGACTGATAAAAAAGGTGCAGAAGAAACTGCAGCTAAAATTTGTAGTGAAGTTAGAAAAATATATGTCGGAGAGAATAAAAATCTAAAAGTTTCATGTAGTATTGGTATTTCAGATACCTTACTTACTGAAGATTTTGATGATTTACTTAAATCAGCAGAGATAGCGATGTATAGCATAATAAAAGCCGGAGGAGATGGCGTTATCTTTTATGAGGGAGATAAGATTCCATCTTCAAAGGATTTGTCTTTTTTAAATTCAGAGAGCTTAGTTGAGCAGGATACACATACTGAAAACGAATATGATATAGTATCCTTTGCCTTTGATATACTTGAAAAGACAAAGGATATAAGAAGTGCAATCAATATTCTTATATCAAGAATTGGTAAGGATTTTATGCTTAGTCGCGTGGTAATACTTGAGATAAACTTTGATTTACTCAGCAGCACCATAACTTATTTATGGGACAGAAAAACAAATCCTTTAAGGGATAACATAGTAAATGCTGTTTCAAAGGAAGAAATGTCAGCACTGGTTGACAGATTTGATGCCAGCGGTTTTTTTGAAGTAACAAATCAAGACAGAGAAAATGGAGATGATTTTTCAGTATTTTTTGAATCTGATGCAGAATTGCAGCTTTATTATGCGATTTATGATAGTGGAATTTTAAAAGGCGCTATTATTTATGAGAGCAATGATTCAGAAAGAAAATGGAGCAGGGATACAAAACAGGTTCTTCGTGAAGTTTCAAAGATTATTTCTACCTATATAAATAAAAAGAATGCAGATCTCGCAAGTAAGGCTAAAACAGAGTTCTTGTCAAGAATGTCACATGAAATTCGTACGCCAATGAATGCGATAATTGGTATGGTCAATATTGCTAGGAAATATATTGATGATAAGGAGAGGGTAATCGATTGTCTTAATAAAATTGATTCCTCTACAAAGTATTTATTATCTCTTATTAATGATATTCTGGATACATCAAGAATTGAAAGTGGAAAGATGGTCATTAATAATGAGCCATTTGATATGGATAAATTGGTTGAGTCGTTAAAAATTCTTACTATGCCTCAAGCAGAAGAAAGAAAGATTAATCTTGAGTTTGTAAAAAAGTACGAATACACATCATTTATTGGAGATGAGCTTCGATTAAGTCAGGTGCTTGTAAATATTATTGGAAATTCGCTTAAGTTTACTGCTGAGGGTGGGTATATTGTTTTAAAAATTGAACAGCTTGTAGACGATGAGGAGTATGCTGTATTAAAATTTTCTGTAAGAGATACGGGTATAGGAATTAGTCAGGACAATATTACGCGTATCTTCCAGGCGTTTGAACAGGCAGAGAATAATACGGCAAAGCGTTTTGGTGGTACAGGATTAGGGCTTGCCATAAGTAGTAATCTTGTTAAAATGATGGGTGGTACCCTGGAGGTAAAAAGTAAGGAGAACGAAGGTTCGGAATTTTACTTTAGTCTTAAGCTGAAAAAGAATTCAGAAGAAATGAAAGAAAATAATGAAAGTAACAATACTTCTGCTCAAATTGAAAAATATGATTTTACCGGAAAAAGAATGCTTTTGGTTGAGGACAATGATTTAAATTCTGAAATAGCAAAAACAATACTTGAGATGTCTGGATTTTATGTGGAAACTGCCTATGATGGACAAGAGGCGGTTGAAATGTTTGCAAAATCGGAGTCATTTTATTATGATGCAATTTTGATGGATATTCGCATGCCGATTATGAATGGTCTTGATGCAACTCATAAAATTCGTATGATGGATAGAGAAGATGCAGTAGTTATTCCGATAATAGCTATGACGGCTAATGCTTTTGATGAGGATGGAAAAAAGTCGATTGATTGTGGTATGGATGGTCATTTGTCAAAACCGATTGATATAAACCAACTTTATGTAGCATTAAATAAAGCGATAAATCGTAGCAAAGGAGATAAGAAGTTAAAATATAAGCTATAAGAAAAAAGCTCTTGATTTATTTATTGAAAAATCAAGAGCTTTTTGTTATATTTTATAATGCAGGATATTTAATAAAAGCATGCTGGTGAATTGGGCTGTTAAATTTTATGAATTCGTATTGAAAAAATAGAAGATAAATGATATAATAAAATAGTTATATCAATAGTGTTGGAGATGTAATATGGAGTATAGATTAAATATTGTATTAGTTGAACCTAGAATTCCGCAAAATGTTGGTAACATTGCCCGAACATGTGCGGTAACAGGAGCATCACTTCATTTGGTTAAACCGTTTGCTTTTGAAATAGATGACAAAAAACTAAAACGAGCTGGGCTTGACTATTGGGATAAGCTGGACGTTCGTATTTACGAGGGAATTGATGATTTTTTCAGTAAAAATAGCGGAGACTTTTTTTATTTTACTACTAAAGCAAAAAAAGTACATAGTGATGTATCATATCCTAACAATGCATATATAATTTTTGGTAGGGAAGATGGGGGATTGCCTGAGGAATTGCTATACAAGAATATGGATAGTTGTGTAAGGATACCTATGCGGCAAGGCTTGAGGAGTCTGAATTTATCCAATTCTGTTGCAATTGCAACCTATGAAATATTAAGACAATGGGAATATCCCGACCTTGCAAGAGAAGGATATTTAACTCAGTATTGATGGGTAAGTTTTAAAAATTACATTAAGGGGGAAATTGAGATGCAAAAATTAAAGATACTTACGGATTCTGCAAGTGATATTACAGAGCAGGTTGCACTTGAATATGATATTGAAGTAATAGGTTTTCCAATAAATATTGATGAAAGGAATTATCGTGAGGGTGTAGATATAAAAAGAGAAGAATTTTATCAACTTATGGATAATTCAAAGGATGTACCAGTAACAGCACAGATAACCTTTTTAGAGTTTAAGGAAATCTATCAAAAGGCATATTCAGAGGGATATACTGATTTAATATATGTATCTATTTCATCATTAGGTTCAAGCACATATAATAATTCAGTAATGGCTAGAGATGAGTTTTATGCTGAGAATGAGGCTGCAAGGTCAAAGTTAAAAATTCATTTGATTGATTCAAAGAATTTTACTGCTTGCTATGGTTATCCTGTAATTCAGGCTGCGATAAAGGACCAACGCGGGGTTCCAGTTGAGGAAATAGTGGCGTATCTTAAAGAGTGGTTTGAATGTGTTGAGCTTTATTTTGCACCATATACATTAAAATACTTAAAGCATTCAGGTCGAGTTTCAGCCATAGCTGCATTTGCTGGTGAGATATTAGGCTTGCGTCCGTTAATAAGTATTATTGATGGAGTTTCCAGTGTGTGTGAAAAGGTAAGGGGGGATAAAAATATTATTCCTAAGCTTTTACAGCTTGCAGAAAAGAAGATGATTCCACAGACTCCATATATAGTTATTGCTGGAAGTAATGATGAAGTAACAGATGAATTGGTTAAAGAGGCGACAAAGAAATTTGGATATAGTCCTGAATATGTTTGTAAGATAGGGGCAACAATAAGTTCGCATGCAGGACATAGGGTAGCTGGAATTGTAGTTCGTGGGAATAAAAGAAGATAGATAAATAATTTTAAAAAAATTTAGTATAGGTATTGCCAAATTGAAAAAAATAGTATAGAATATTAATGTTAGGTTGTTAAACAAATAACAGCTGATTTATGTAAATTTGAATTTATAATATTATATCAATGGAAGGATGTCATAAGATGGCAGGTTTAAACAAGGTTACAGTGGATGATATTAATGTAAAGGGCAAACGAGTATTGGTTCGTTGCGATTTTAATGTTCCACTTAAAGACGGAGTTATTACTAATGATAACAGAATAACTGCAGCTCTACCAACTATTAAAAAGCTTTTATTAGATGGTGGGAAGGTTATTCTTTGCTCACATTTAGGTAAGCCAAAGAATGGTCCTGAGGATAAGTTTTCACTTGCACCAGTAGCAAAGAGATTGTCTGAGCTTTTGGGCAAGGAAGTAGTATTCGCTAAGGATGATGAGGTTGTAGGTCCAAATGCTAGAAAAGCTGTTGAAGAGATGAAAGAAGGAGATGTTGTTCTTCTTGAAAATACACGCTTTAGAGCAGAGGAAACTAAAAATATTGAAAGCTTTAGCAAGGATTTAGCTGAAATAACTGATGTTTTCGTAATGGACGCTTTCGGTTCAGCACACAGAGCACACTGTTCAACAGCTGGAGTAACAAATTATGTTAAGGAAACTGCTGTTGGTTATTTGATGCAAAAGGAGATTAACTATCTTGGTAATGCAGTAGAAATTCCAGAAAGACCTTTTGTTGCTATTCTTGGTGGAGCAAAGGTTGCTGACAAGCTAAATGTTATCTCAAATTTACTTGAGAAATGTGATACACTGATTATTGGCGGTGGAATGGCATATACATTCTTGAAGGCAAAGGGCTATGAAATTGGGCAGTCTTTAGTTGATATGGAAAAGATTGATTATTGTAAAGACATGATTGCAAAGGCTGAAGAGCTTGGCAAGAAACTTCTTTTACCAATTGACACTGTCATTACATCATCATTCCCTGATCCTATCGATGCAGAAATTGAGGCTGAGATAGTTGATTCAGATAAGATTCCTACTGATAAAATGGGACTAGATATTGGTGAAAAGACAAGGGAATTATTTGCAAATGCTGTTAAGTCTGCAAAAACTGTAGTTTGGAATGGACCTATGGGAGTGTTTGAGAATCCAACTCTAGCTGCAGGTACAATTGCAGTTGCTAAGGCATTATCTGAAACAGATGCTACAACAATTATTGGTGGTGGTGACTCTGCAGCAGCGGTTGTACAGTTAGGATTTGCAGATAAGATGAGCCATATTTCAACTGGTGGCGGTGCTTCACTTGAATATCTTGAGGGCAAGGTTCTTCCAGGTATTGCTGTTATTGCTGATAAAAACTAGTTACTGTTAATTAGGGCAGGCAATTTGCCTGTCCTTTTCGCAGTTTACATTTATATTAGAAATACAATCAGCTATAAAGCAAGTAATAGTAATGAGTTAATTATATTAAATAATTTTTTTATAAGGAGAAGTAAAAAATGAATAAAGAATTACGCAAGGTGATTATTGCCGGAAATTGGAAAATGAATAAAACTCGTGCTGAGGCAAAGGTTTTAATTGAGGAATTAAAGCCTGTTTCAGCAAATGCAGATTGTGAGGTTGTAATTGCTGTACCTTTTACAAATCTTGAAACAGCAGTAAATCTTACAGCTGGGACAAATATAAAGGTAGGTGCGCAGAATTGCCATTTTGAGAAAAGTGGTGCATTTACAGGAGAGGTTTCAGCTGATATGCTTGCTGAATTAGGTGTTGAATATGTTATTATTGGACATAGTGAGCGCAGACAATATTTTGGTGAAACAGATGAAACAGTTAATAAAAGAACAAAGGCAGCTCTTGAGGCAGGCTTAAAGGTTATTATCTGCGTTGGCGAAATGCTTGAGGAGAGAGAGAAGGGTATTACAGAAGAGATTGTTGGCATACAGACAAAGATTGCTTTGTTGGGAATTACTGCTGAACAGATTAAAAATGTAATTATTGCCTATGAACCTGTATGGGCAATTGGAACAGGTAAAACTGCTACTGCAGAACAGGCTAATGAGGTTTGCTCATATATCAGAGGTGTTGTAGAGAAGCTATATAGCAAGGAAGTTGCAGATGCATTGACAATTCAGTACGGTGGTTCTATGAATGCAGCAAATGCAGCAGAATTATTGGCACAACCTGATGTTGACGGTGGTTTAATCGGTGGTGCATCACTTAAAGCTAATGATTTTGGTGTTATTTTAGCAGAAGCATCTAAGTAATAATAAAGGAGAAAGAGTATGAAGAAAAGACCTGTTGCATTAATTATTATGGACGGTTTTGGCTGTAATGACAGTAATTATGGAAATGCAATAAAATCAGCGAACACTCCAAATATTGATAGATATTTAAAGGAATATCCTAATACAACAATTGGTGCAAGTGGAATGAATGTAGGCTTGCCTGATGGACAGATGGGAAATTCTGAGGTTGGGCACACAAATATAGGTGCAGGCAGAATAGTTTATCAAGAGCTTACAAGGATATCAAAGTCCATTATGGATGGTGACTTTTTTACTAATAGAGCNATAATTGGTGCGATAGAAAATTGTAATAAGAATGGTTCTGCTTTACATTGCATGGGCTTACTTTCTGATGGTGGCGTACATAGCCATAATACACATTTATACGGTATATTAGAGGCAGCAAAAAAAGCAGGACTTAATAAGGTTTATGTGCATTGCTTTATGGACGGGCGTGATGTTCCACCTACAAGTGGTGTGGGATTTATTGAGGAATTGCTTGAGAAAATGCAAGAAATTGGGGTTGGAGAGATTGCTACAATTTCGGGTAGATATTATGCAATGGACAGGGATAACCGTTGGGATAGAGTAGAAAAGGCTTATTCTGCAATGGTGAGAGCAGAGGGTAATTTCAATACTGATCCTGTTGATACAATGAAAAAGTCATATGCTGAAGATGTTACAGATGAGTTTATTGTTCCGACTGTATGCAATAAGGATGGCAAGATTAAATCTGGAGATAGCGTAATTTTCTTTAATTTCCGTCCTGATAGGGCAAGGGAAATCACCCGTACATTTGTTGATGATGAGTTTAACGGATTTGAAAGGGATAGGATTTCTGTATATTTTGTTTGTATGACTCAATATGATGTAACTATGCCAAATGTTGAGGTTGCGTTCAAGCCAGAATCACTTACAAATACATTTGGTGAATATATCAGTAAAAAGGGCTTGACACAGTTAAGGATTGCTGAAACTGAAAAATATGCACATGTAACCTTCTTTTTCAATGGTGGAATTGAAACTCCATATAAAAATGAGGACAGGGTGTTGATTAACTCACCAAAGGTTGCGACATATGATTTACAACCTGAAATGAGTGCATATTTAGTATGTGATGAAGTTGTAAAACGCATAGAGTCTGGAAAATACGATGCGATTATATTAAATTATGCAAATTGTGATATGGTAGGGCATACAGGTGTATTTGATGCTGCTAAGGCAGCTGTTGAAGCAGTTGACGAATGTGTAGGCAGAACTGTTGATGCTGTTCTTGCACAGGGAGGAATTGCGTTAATTACAGCTGATCATGGTAATGCTGATAAGATGTATGAGCCAGATGGTTCACCATTTACAGCACATACAACAAATCCAGTACCATTCATTGTAGTAGGTGAGGAATGCAAGCTTCGTGATGGTGGGATATTAGCTGATATTGCACCAACCATGTTAAAGTTATTGAATTTACCACAGCCTGATGAGATGACAGGAAAGTCAATTATAGAATAAAAAAAACAGGTATAAATCAATTTTGATTTATACCTGTTTCTACTTTTTGTTATATTTAATTATACAAACACAATAATTGTTTCTTCAGTTATTTCTTCAGTTATTTCTTCAGTTATTTCTTCAGTTATTTCTTCAGTTGTTTCAACTGAAGCTTCATCTTCAAAAGTAATTACAGTTTCGTCAATTGTTGTTTCATCAGTAATAGTAGTTTCATCTTCAGATTTGGTTTCAGTTTCTTCTAAAGTAATTTCTGTTATGTCTGTTTCAATTGGATTATAATCAGGTCCTAATACATCTATTTTATCACATAAATATGCAGCAATCATCATGTTATCAGCCATGTCGATATTGCCATCATATGAGCAATCTGCATTTTCCCTTTGAGAAGCATTTAGGTTTATCAATCCAAGCAAATATTTATTAAGAACTATAATATCAGCAATTCTGATTTCTCCATCTAAATCAATATCACCGTATACAGGAACAAAGTCCTCAGGAGTTGTATCTTCTTCAGAAGTTATTTCATCTGAAGAAACAGAAGTTTCGTCTGTTTCATCGGTAGTATCTTCAGTTACATTAGAAGTTTCGTCTGTTTCATCAGTAGTATCTTCAGTTACATCAGAAGTTTCGTCTGTTTCATAAGTAGTATCTTCAGTTACATCGGAAGTTTCGTCTGTTTCTTCAGTTATATCAGAAGTTTCATCTGGAATTAATCCAGCTAAAATTTCACTTGGGATTAATGAAAGCTCGTCAGGAGAAAGAGTAGTTAACATTGAAGCGAAAATACTTTCAAAGCTTACATCTTTAAGCACTGAAGTAATTCTACTTGCGATTTCCATATGGCCAAACTTGTTTGGATGAATATCTTGTAAAGTAATATTAGTATAAAGCCATCCATAGCCTTTAAAATTCTCATATGTATCTATAACTGTTATATCAGGAATATTCTTAATGCCAGTGTTTATAGTATTAATATATCCGTTAGCAAACTCGTATAGCGCAGCAAGCTCATTGGTATCTCCAGAAGAAATCTCAAATGGATTGTAAATAGTCTGGAAAACAACAACAGCATCGCTGTTTAATGTATCTATTGTCTGGCAAATAGTTGTAATATTATTAACAGCAGGTGTAATACTTTGATTTAGCTTAAGGATTAAGCTATAAACAGCTACTTGGTTTGCAAGCAATTTATCAACAGCATCAAGTAAAGTGTCTCCCTCTTCTTTATATTGTGATATTTCTGTTAGAAAGACTCCCAACATATCATTACCGCCAGTTGAGATGCAAATCACCTCAGCTTCTGTAACTGCATCAATAACTGTTTCGTCTTCGTTAAGTGATTTAAGAAGGTCACTTGTTGTGCTGCCGTTTACAGCGAGATTTGTATAATTTGCACCAAGCTGCTCAGCAACAATTTCACCGTATGATGGAGTTCCCTCNGCTAGACCATATCCTGTTGAAATACTATCACCAAGAATTAGAACATCAGGAATTTCNGTTGTTTCTTTTTCTGCAAATACACTTGAAATCATCAAGGTTGATGCTAAAGTGATTGCAGTTAAAATTGATAAAACTTTACTTTTCATAAGTATGTATCCCCNTTTTGAAATTAATGTAATAANGTTATCNCATTTAATTCCATCTGTCAATATAATTCTTTAATTTGTAAATATGAAATGAACCAATTTGTAGGTTTTGATAGTGTGAAATTAATATAGTTAAAAACTATTAGCAATGTTTATTAATAATAAAAAAATAATTGCAATAGAAGAGGGTATATGATAAAATGTAATTGGATGAATATTTTATGTAGAAAATAAAGTAAAAAGGTGTAACTGATGCAAACAGAAGATAAGATAGAATTATTTAAGCAAACATTTTCTTTTTGGGATAAGTTAAGTGAAGATGAAAAACAGATAATGCTTAGCAGTACGGTTGATAAAATTTATAAAACAGGGGAAAATATATATAATGACGATGAAAGTTGTGTAGGTGCACTCATCGTTAAAAGTGGACAGATTCGTGTCTTTATGCTTTCAACAGAGGGTAGAGAAATCACATTATTTCGTTTGCTTCAAGGCGAATTATGTGTATTATCTGCATCCTGTGTATTAAAAAATATAACCTTTAAAGTCAATATTGATGTAATCGAGGACGCGGAGGTTATTATTTTACGCTCAAGTGAGTTTTCAAGACTGATGGATGAGAATGTGTATGTTGAAAATTTTTTCAGTAAGATTATTGCTGACAGGTTTTCAAAAACAATGTGGGTCATGGAGCAAGTGTTGTTTATGAAATTTGATAAAAGGCTTGCTTTGTTTTTAATTGATGAATCAGAAAATCTTGGCTCTGATGTCATCAACTTGACTCATGAACAGATTGCCAGGTACACAAGCAGTGCTAGGGAAGTTGTATCAAGAATGTTGAAATATTTTGAAAAGGAGAATATAATAAAGACATCAAGGGGAAAAATAAAGATTATTGATAGAAACAAGTTGGCTGAATATGCCGACTAGGGAGAGAGGAACGAACATGAAGAAAATTGCTTTTTATGATGCAAAGCCATATGATAAGGATTGGTTTGATGAGTTAAATAATTCAAGATATAAATTTAAATATATTGAATATAAGCTTAATTCTGATACCGTTCAGTTTGCAAAAGGCTGTGATGGAGTAATTGCCTTTGTAAATGATGAGATAAATAATGAAGTTATAAATGCACTTCATTCAATGGGCATAGAAATTCTTGCTATGAGATGTGCTGGATATAACAATATTGATTTTAAAGCTGCCTTTGGTAAATTACATGTTGTTCGAGTGCCAAGTTATTCACCGAATGCAGTTGCAGAGCATACTATGGCTTTATTACTTTCTTTAAACAGAAAGATACATAAAGCATACAATCGTACAAGGGACTATAATTTTAGTCTGACAGGTCTAACTGGTTTTGACCTTTTTGGTAAAACCATTGGCATTATAGGCACGGGTAAGATTGGACAGGTATTCATTGATATATGTAAAGGCTTTGGAATGAATGTAATAGCATATGATTTATATCCTGCTAAGGATATGGATATAAATTATGTATCGCTTGATGAGTTGTTTAAGCAGAGTGATATAATTTCCTTGCACTGTCCTTTAACAGACCAGACTCATCACATAATCAACAGTGAGAGTTTAAGCNTGATGAAGGATGGAGTTTATATTATCAATACCTCAAGAGGAGCATTGATTGAGAGTGAAGCCCTGCTAAAGGCAATAAGGGATAAAAAGGTTGGAGCAGCAGGTCTTGATGTTTATGAGGAGGAATCTGAGGTATTCTATGAAGATTTCTCAAACTCCATTATAGATGATGAGATACTGGCACAGCTTGTTGCTCTCCCAAATGTTATTGTAACATCACATCAGGCGTTTCTTACAAATGAAGCTCTAAAAAATATAGCAGATACTACATTAAAGAATTTAGACCAATTTTTTGCGGGGGAAACTTTGGAAAATGAAATATGCTATCATTGTGACAGCGGAAAAGTAGAAGAAAATTGCAGCAAAGTTCAGACTGGATATTGTTGGATATCAGAATGATAATAAAAACAGACCTCTTTTAATAGGATATTGAAAGAGGTCTGTTGATATTATTTATAGTGCAAGCTGATATATTTCCTTGACAGCATCAAAATCAAGTTTGACATATGAACCGATTGTACTGTTTTTATTTTTACTTACTGCTTTTTCAGCCATCTCATCGAAATAAGTATCGTCTATATTAATATCGGATAGCCTTGTAGCCAAGCCAATACTATGGAAGAAATCCTCTAATTTTTGTATTGCAATATCTATAGTTTCATCATTGGATTTATCAGTGATTCCGAAAACTCTTTGGCCAAATTGAACTAGCTTGAATGGATTTAGAGTTTTTACATATTTCATCCATGCTGGGAATACAATGGCTAATCCAGCGCCATGAGCGATATCATAAATTCCACTCAATTCATGCTCTATGCCATGAGATGCCCAATCTCCGCCCCTGCCAGTGTCAAGCAGATTATTATGTGCAACGGTTCCAACCCACATAACCTCTGCTCTGATATCATAGTTTTCAGGATTTTCAATAGCAAGGGGAGCAAACTTGATTATATTTTGCATAGCACCCTCGATAAGCCTGTCTGTTAAATCAACTAATTCAACATTTACAAAATAGCGTTCCATCAAATGCGCAAGGATGTCAGCAGCGCCGCATGCAATCTGATAAGGTGGTAGGGAATAGGTGTTTTCAGGATTTAGTATTGAGAAAACAGGTGTAATAACATTATTTGTGTAGCCGCGTTTAAGTNTTCCATCTGAATTGGTTATTACAGAAGAATTGGAGCTTTCTGAGCCTGCTGCCGGAATAGTTAGAACAGTTGCAACAGGTAAAGCTTTTTCCGCATCTGCCTTACCTGAAAAGAAATCCCATACATCACCATCATAGNAAGCGCCTATTGCAATTGCTTTTGCGGAATCTATAACACTTCCGCCTCCGACTGCTATAATTATGTCGATATTATTTTCTTTAACAAGTTCTATTCCTTTGTATACCAAATCTAATCTAGGGTTAGGTACAACTCCACCAAGTTCAGTAATATCAATTCCTGCGGTCTTTAATGAATCAATTATCTTATTGTAAACACCTATTTTTTTAATCGAGCCACCACCATAATGTAGTAAGGCTTTTTTCCCGTATTTGATAGCTTCGGGGCCAACATACTTTTCAGTATTCCTTCCGAATATAATTTTTGTTCTGTTTTCAAAAATAAAGTCTCTCATATTTTTCTCCTTTAAATTATTTTATTTATCTTTTATATCTGATTTTTTTATATTTGCCAGAGGTGAGCTTTCAGTTGCCTTTTGCAAATCTCTATTGGAAATATGTGTATATATTTCCGTTGTAGATATACTTTCGTGACCTAGTATTTCTTTTAACACTAAAGTATCAACATTTCCGTGCTGGTACATAAGCGTTGCAGCCGTATGTCTTAGTTTATGTGTTGAGTAACCAAGACCATCAAGATTTGCGTTTTTCAATGCGTTTTCTACAATTTGCTGAACCCTGCGTTTGCTTATTCTTTTATTAAATTTGCTTAAAAACAATGCTTGAGGTTCACTTGGAGGATTTTCTCTTGAATTTAGATATTCTTTTAAGGAATCGATACAAGCATTATTAAGATAGACTATACGCTCTTTATTTCCCTTGCCAAGTAATCTTAATCTTTTTTCTGTAAAATCAATATCATTTTTGTTTATTCCCACAAGTTCGCTAAGTCGCATACCACAATTTAAAAACAGTGTAATTATGCAATAATCTCTTTTATAATTGTTTGAATCAATACTGGACAGTAATTTTAGGCTTTCCTCTAGTGAGAGAAATTTAGGAATAGATTTTTTTTGTGTGGGCATTTCAATATTAGCAATTGGATTAGTTTCAAGAAGATGCACATTGTTTGTCAGGTAGTTAAAGAAGCTTTTTAGTGAAGATGTTTTTCTTGCTCTAGATTTCTCATTATTATCCCGTTCGTCTGCTAAATAAAATATATATTCATAAAAATCATGCAATGTAAGATCTTTAAGCAGTGTAATATTAAAGTCTTTGATACTTACATTGTAGATTGTTTCATGAGAATAATTTAAGTCCTTCATTATTCTTATATATTTTAAAAATAACCGTATATCTGAATAATATTCATTAACTGTTCGTTGCGAACAGTTTTTAACAACTCTTAAGTATAGAATATAATCATTTAAAAAATCAGGATTTTCTGATTTGTCAATGTTCAAGTGATATCAACCCCTTTATAGTACATGGATAAGCATAGAATTTATATTAATAAATGTTGTAAACTATCAATTTAATTATACCATGTTTACAAATAAACTTCAAGGTAGTATATATGGTTGTAGGCTTATGCTTTTTTAAAAGCAGAGAAATGACATAGATTCATAAACAGAGGTTAATTTTTTAATTTTTAAAAATACACTTTACTTTTATGTTTTAATGTGCTAAAATAAATTCAAGTAGTAAAAATAAATATGGAGGTAATATCAATATGAATGAAAAACTGAAAGATAAAAATATGGATGATTTGTTTGAAGCTATATTATGTCTTGAAACCGTTGAAGAATGTTATAAGTTTTTTGATGATTTATGTACAGTTTTGGAATTAAAAGCACTTGCTCAAAGATTACAGGTTGCAAAAATGTTGAGTGAAAAAAGAGTATATAGTGACATTGTTAANTCAACTGGTGCAAGTACGGCTACAATTAGCAGGGTTAATCGTTCTCTAAATTATGGAAGTGATGGGTATGAGATTGTGTTTAAGAGGTTGAGGGAGAAAAATGGAGGCAAGCTATAATATTTTTTCATATTATTACGATGATTTGACAAGAAATATAAATTATCGGGAATTAGCGAAATATCTTGATATATTGATAAAAAAATATAGCGGTAAAGAAAATGGTATTCTGCTTGATTTAGCCTGCGGAACAGGAAGTATTTCTGAAGAAATGTCCACACTAGGGTATGATGTTATCGGTGTAGATAACTCTGAAGAGATGCTTAATCAAGCAATTGAAAAGAAATTTGATAGTGGGCTTAATATTCAGTATATATGTCAAGATATGCGTGAAATTGATATGTTTGGTACCATTGATATAACAATTTGCATGCTTGACAGCATAAACCACTTAAATAGTCTGGAAGATGTTAATAGGGTCTTTTCTAAAGTATCCTTGTTTTCAGAGCCTGATGGATTGTTTATATTTGATGTCAACACAAAATATAAACATGAAAAAGTGCTTGCTAATAATGTTTTTATATATGAAACAGATGATGTTTACTGTGTTTGGGAGAATTCCTATCGAGAGGAAACAGATGAAGTTAATATTAATTTAGANTTCTTTGAACGAAACGGAAATATGTATAAACGATATAGCGAAAGCCTTTCTGAAAGAGCTTATGATATTGCTGATTTAGATAAAGCTTTAATAGATAATAAATTTGAAATTTTGGCACATTATGATGGGTTTTCTTTAAATCCACCATATAATCAAAGCGAAAGAATAGTTTTTGTAGCAAGGAAGGTAAAGTAATGGGAGTAATAAAAAGAGCAATTTCAAGCGATGCTTCAGTTGTAGCTAGTGTACTTGATGCAACTGATATAGTATCTGAAATTGAAAGAATACACACTACTTCAGCAGTGGTTACTGCTGCATTGGGGAGATTATCTATTGCCGCATCACTAATGGGTTATGGTTTAAAAGGTGAAAAGGATTCAATAACCCTTAGGCTTGACGGAAATGGTCCTACTGGTTCTTTGGTTGCCGTATCTGACAGCAGAGGTAATGTTAAAAGCTATGTATGCAATCCAATTGTTGAATTACCATTAAATCAATATGGAAAGCTTGATGTTGCTGGAGCAGTTGGTAAGGAGGGGACTTTATCTGTTATAAAGGATTTAGGGTTGAAGGAGCCTTATATTGGACAAATTCCAATTGTATCAGGTGAAATTGCAGAGGATATTGCGAGCTATTTTGCAGTTAGTGAGCAAATTCCAACGGTATGTGGATTAGGTGTACTTGTAAATCCAGATTTAAGCGTAAAGGCTGCTGGAGGATATCTTGTTCAGCTTTTGCCTTTTGCTGATGAAAAATCAGTCGATATCCTTGAAAAAAATATCAAACAAATTCTACCTGTAAGCAAAATGTTTGATGATGGCATGACAGCGGAAGAAATTTCATTAAAACTTCTTGAAGGTTTAAATCCTAATGTTCTAGATGAGGCTGAAGTTGCATATAAATGTGATTGTAGCAGAGAAAGAACAGAGAAGATTCTTATTAGTCTTGGTGAAAAGGAAATAAAGGAGATTGTTGAAGATAATGAAATAACAGAGGTTTGCTGTCATTTTTGCAATAAAAAATATAAATTTACACCTGAGGAACTTATGGCCTTAATAAAATAAAAAAANTTTAAAAAGGTATTGACAAATGCTTTGCTTTGTAGTATAATCTTTATGTTGCTTAATTCAAGCAACATTTACATGGGAGCATAGCTCAGCTGGGAGAGCATCTGCCTTACAAGCAGAGGGTCATAGGTTCGAGCCCTATTGTTCCCACCATATTGGCCTGGTAGTTCAGTTGGTTAGAACGCTAGCCTGTCACGCTAGAGGTCGTGGGTTCGAGCCCCATTCAGGTCGCCAATTTGCGGATTTAGCTCATCTGGTAGAGCGCCACCTTGCCAAGGTGGAGGTAGCGAGTTCGAGCCTCGTAATCCGCTCCAATCTTATGGCGCTATAGCCAAGTGGTAAGGCATGGGTCTGCAACACCCTGAGCCCCGGTTCAAATCCGGGTGGCGCCTCCAGTGAATAACTAAGAAATAACATTTCTCATTATGAGAAATGTTATTTTTTTAGTTAGTATTCAAGTAAAATAAAAAACAGTGCGTAAAATAAAAAACAGTGCAAATGCATAAGCAATCACACTGATTTTTTGTAAAGCTATATGAAATTAAACTGCTCTTGTTACTTTATTTGAACGTAAACATTTTGTACAAACATGAATTCTACATGGGGTACCTTTAACAATAGCTTTTACACGCTTAACATTAGGTTTCCAAGTTCTATTCGTACGCCTATGGGAATGAGAAATATTAGCGCCAAAAGAAACNCCTTTTCCACAAATTTCACATTTTGCCATGAAGCCGCACCTCCTTTTTATAATCACATAAAGTCAATGCTATTATTTTATCATGAATGGAACTAAAAAGCAAGTCTTTTTTTAAAAAAAGTGAAAATATTTTGTGTGNATATGTAGTCAATGAATGATAGTAATGGGCAAAGAGTGGAGTAAACGGTGTTTCATTAGGATGAATTTTTATTTATTACAGGTTTATTTAATAATTGTAAATTACTAACATACATACATTATCTATCACAAAAAAATGGAATAAGACTTGTATTTTTTATTTCAATATAGTATAATAGCAGTATTGATTATAATGTTGTAAATCGTACATAATGGTAGGNTCACTATAATTTTGTATGAAGAAAGGTTAAAATATGAATCAAGCTAAAATACTTGAATATATCGTCAGGATTATTATTATTTTCTTAATTTTGCCTATACATGAGTTTGCTCATGCATGGGCAGCAAAGAAGTTGGGTGATGACACTGCGCTTTATAGCGGGAGGCTTACTCTTAATCCGCTTGCTCATATCGACCCAATAGGAGCAATATGTCTGTTTATTACGGGATTTGGTTGGGCGAAGCCTGTACCTGTAAACCCAATACGTTTTAAGAAATCAAGAAAGGGTATGGCATTGACTGCGTTAGCTGGCCCAGTATCTAACATTATTGTTGCTTTTATTGTACTAATACTTTATCGTTTTATTTTGCATACTGACATGTATAATGAAGCATATGTATCAAGTATTATTAATGGTAGCAACACTATTTTAGTTTATAATATGTTTCCTATATTTGTATCAATTAATATCGGTCTCGCTGTTTTTAATTTGATACCTATACCTCCACTTGATGGCTCGAAAATTTTAAGTTACTTTACATCTGCTAAGCTTGATAAGTTTTTCTATCAATATCAACAGTATGTCCCTATTATATTTTTGTTGATAATTGGCTTAGGCGTATTAGATGTTCCTATTGGCTGGACATCGGGAAAGATACTTAATGGAATGTGGTTTTTAACTAATTGGGTTGATTTGATAATGGAGGCAGTGAAAAATTAAGATATGGATAGGATTTCCTTTAAGTTAGAGGTGTTTGAAGGACCACTTGACTTATTGCTGCATCTTATATCCAAACATAAGTTGAATATTAACGATATTGAAATTTCAAAGCTTTTAGAGCAGTATTTGTTATATATAGAGGATTTAACAGAAAATGATTTTGATACTGCTGGTGATTTTTTAGAGATGGCAGCAAAATTAATTTATATAAAAACGGTGTCGTTACTTCCTAAACCCAATGATGCAGAAGAGATAAAAAAGGAGTTGGAAGGCACACTTATAGAATATTCTCTATGCAAGAATGCGGCAAAGCTGTTANGAATGAGATTTATTGGCAATGATATATTTGTAAGAATACCAACAAAAATGAAGGTGCCAACAGCGTATGAGTTAATTCACTCAAGTGAAATATTGCGGACCTCCTATAAAAATATTTCGTCACGAAATGTTGATGAAAGGCCGATTCTTGAAAACAGGATTAACGATATTATTAAACGAAAGATGGCCTCGGTAACAACTAAGGTGGTATTTATTTTAAGAAGGCTGTATAAGGATGGCATTGCTCAGATGGATTCTCTTTATGATGGCATTACAGGACGTTCAGAGAGAGTAGCAACCTTTTTAGCTATATTGGAGCTTACTAAATCAGGTCGAATAAGGATTAGTGATGATAATTCAGAGATATATTTTGTGGGCAGAAGAAAAAGGTTTGTCAGCGTTTAGCGTAGGAGGAAAGTGATGAATTTGAATGAAAAGCTATCTATATTGGAGGCTGTTTTGTTTGCTTGTGGTGAACCTGTAGAGATAAAAAAGCTTGCTAAGGTTTGCTCTGTTTCAAAGGATACGGCAATAGATTTAATAAAAATTCTAAATGATAGATATGATTCAAATAAAAGTGCGTTACAGGTTATGAAGCTTGATGATTGCTGTCAGCTATGTACAAGAGAGGAATATGCAGAGTATATAAGGTCGGTAATGGAATCCAAGCGTTCTACACCACTTTCAAATGCTGCACTAGAGGTGCTTACAATAGTAGCATACAATCAACCCGTTACAAAGAGTTTTGTTGAGAATATAAGGGGTGTTGACAGCTCATCAATAATTAATTCTCTTGTGGAAAAGGAGCTTTTGATTGAGGCGGGTAGGCTTGATGTTCCGGGTAAACCTGTTTTGTTTAAAACAACAAATAATTTCTTGAGGTGCTTTGGGTTAAATTCACTTGAGGATTTACCACCATTGCATGAAGACCAGGAGGACAAGCCATTATTTAAAGGAAACAATTTACTTACAAAAGAAAATGAGTAGTTAAACATTGTATTGAAAGGACGAAGCTGATGGTTTTACTGGCAATACTTTTAGCATTAGCAGTAATAATTTTAATCTTATGCTTTTGTCCATTAACTTTTTTTATTAGTTATATTGATGGAGAATTGAATTATAAACTTAAATATTTAATGTTTAATATTGTTACATCGGATGAAAAAAAGCATAATAAAAGAAAAGCTAAACATAATAAAAAAAGAGATAAACTAATTGAAAAGCAAGAAAATAGTATAAAAGATGATGGTTCAGATGAGAATAGAGATTTGACTCTAAAAAAGGATAAAGAGTATAGGATAAAAAAGTCTAAAAGAGCAGCGAAAAAACAAAGCTTAAAGTCAAAAATTAATTCCTTTAAGGATGATAAAGTAGAATTATTGGAAAAAATAAAACTAATAAAGGATTTAATTTATGCTAGCAAGAAAGGTATAAAGAGGATATTGAAAGGCATATATATAAAGGATATTTTTATTGATTTCACTATTTCTGATGAGGACGCATATGAATGTGCGATGAAATATGGTAAGATGAATATTCTTGTGTATAATGTTTTGGGGTTTTTAAGCAGTTATTTTAAGGTGAGCAAGAAGAGTATAGCTATTTTATGTAGATTCAATGAAAAAGATAGTATATATAATTTCAGTTTTAATGTTAAACTTAAGCTTGGAACTGCAATAGTTTCAGTTTTAGGTATGATTTTAACATTTTTTGTGAATAATATAAGAAGTGAAAAAGAGGAAAAAAATCAGAATAAAGAAGTTGTTCATGAAGGCTAATGAAGATTTATGCAGGCTTTATTGAACAGGAAAGGAAGTTATTATGAGTGATCATCCAATTAAAGATATGATGGGCATAACAATGGAAAAAATAAAGGAAATGGTAGATGTCAATACCATTATAGGTGAGCCAATTGTGCTTGCAGATGGGACAACCATTATTCCTATTTCTAAGGTGTCATTTGGTTTTGCATCAGGTGGTTCTGACTTGCCTGCTAAGGTTGAGAGAGACTTGTTCGGCGGTGGTACAGGTGCTGGAGTATCAATTCAACCTATTGCATTTTTAGTAATAATCAACGGTGAGGCAAAGCTTTTACAGGTTTCTATGAATGCAAGTTCACAGAATGCNATTATTAATTTAATTCCAGATATGGTCGACAAAATTTCAGATATAGTGGAAAAATCTAAAAAATCAGATAAAAATGAAAAAAAGTAGGCTAAAACTAAGGCTTGCACCATAAAATATAGTTAGAACTATATTTTATGGAGGTACTTATGAAAAATTTGTTTTGTGTTTTTGTTTCATTAGTCATATGTGTGTTTTCGTTTAATTTTACGATTGTAGCTGAAAGTAATCAGAATATATCAATATCGGCGAAGGCTTATGTTTTAATGGAGGCAAAAACAGGGCGTGTTTTATATTCTAAGAATGCTGACACAAAGTTACCAATGGCAAGTACTACAAAGATTATGACAACTTTACTTTGTCTTGAAAGTGGAGGACTTGACGAGGAATTTGTTGTTGACTCTGAGGCAATAAANGTTGAAGGCTCTACAATGGGTTTAACAGAGGGGGATGTAGTCACAAAGCGTGCATTATGCTATGGAATGTTGTTACCATCTGGTAATGATGCTGCAAATGCAGCTGCAGTAAAAATTGCTGGTAGCTATGAAAACTTTGCAAATCTCATGAATGAGAGAGCTAAGGAAATAGGCATGACTAGGACTTGTTTTGTAACTCCGTCTGGATTAGATGCACCTGGACATGGGTCATCAGCTTATGACATGGCTTTGCTTGCAAGGGAAGCGTTGAGAAATCCTGAATTTAGAGAAATCTGCTCACAAAAGAAAGCAAAGCTAAGGTTTGGCAATCCCCCATATGAAAGATGGTTAACCAATACAAATAAACTTTTAGGATTATGTCCTGGAGTTATTGGCGTGAAAACTGGATTTACTGATGCAGCAGGCAGATGCTTGGTTTCAGCTTGCGAGAGAAATGGTGTTACACTAATATGTGTAACTTTGAATGCTTCAAATGATTGGCAGGACCATACTGCTCTTTATGATAATGGTTTTTCATTGGTAAATCAAAAGGTTTTAGAACAGACAGAAGACTTGACCATTGATGTGGTTGGCTCAGAGGTAGATAGTGTTACAATTGGGTCTGAGGATAAAATTACAATTGGAATGATTGGTGATGAGTTTGATAAAATTACTACAAAAGCCATTTTACCGCCATTTGTTTATGCTCCTGTTACAATAGGAGATGAGGTTGGAAGACTGGAATTTTACTATGAGGACAAATATATTGACAGCATTCCTTTATATATGTTAGAATCAACAGAGTTATATGAACCTAAACAGAATGAAAATAAGCTGGAAAAGATTATAAGTAAAATTAAGAGGGCATTAGGAATGTAGGATTGTATATTTTATATCACTCCATAAGTTTCCAGAAATTTATGGAGTGATGCACTATATGCCTAAGTCCTGAAATGAGGAGATAAAAGTGGCTAAAGTAAGAATTCAAAAAATTATTGCGGAAAGTGGTTATTGCTCAAGAAGAAAAGCAGAAGAGTTGATTAGTAAGGGTAGAGTCAAATTAAATGGGCGTCCTATAAAGCTAGGTGATAAGGCAGAATATAAGGATATTATAACTATTGATGGTGAGAGAATTAATACTCCAAAAAATAAGAAATATTTATACTTAATGATGAATAAGCCTAGAGGATATGTTACTACTGTATTTGATGAACTGGGTAGAAAATGTGTTATGGATTTACTTGACGGTGTAGAGGAAAGAGTATATCCAATTGGCAGACTTGATAGAAATTCAGAAGGATTACTTTTGTTTACCAATGATGGTAATTTTGCAAACAGTATTATGCACCCAAGCAAGCGAATTTCCAAATCATACAGAGTTACGGTCAGACCAGATATTTCTGATGAACAGCTTGTTAAATTGAGTGAGGGCGTAGAAATTGATGGTAGAATGACAATGCCTGCTACCGTAAATGTATTAAGCAAGCAGGAGGGCAGGGTAGTTTTGCTTATTACCATAAAAGAGGGAAGAAATCGTCAAATCAGAAGGATGTGTGAGGCAGTTGGACTTGAGGTTGCGAGGCTAAGACGAGTTAGCTTAGGTCCACTAAAGCTGGGAATGTTAAAGCCTGGTGCATATCGTGAGCTTACTGCTGAAGAGTTAAGGGCAATAAGGAATGCAATTGGTAAAGGGGATTAGACATGCTTGAGATTCTTGAATGTAAGGATATTGAAAAATATTCACATATTTTAAATAATATTAAAACAGATGGAAAACTTCATGTCGTTGAGGCATTTAATAAAAATAATGTTATAGGATACGGCATTTACGCATATAATCTTGAGGTTGTTGAGATTTTTGATTTTGATGATGGTGGTGATTTGTATTTAGGTGATGGTATCATTCGTTCTATTTTATTTAAGGCTTGTTTAAAGGGAATAGATGATGCTGTATTTAAGATAAATAATTCTGACAAAATAAGTAAATTAGAAAAATTGAATTTTGTAAAAGGTGACAATAAAGTCTTAAATTCTATAAATGATTTTATGAACAGCTGTAAAAACTGCAAAAAAATCGATTAAGAGCTTGAAAAAGTTTTATAAATATTGTATTATAAAATAGTATATTTGTTTAGGAAGGAAAAGATAGTATGATGACAGATAAAAATATAGAGAGTCAGGCAAGGTTAAGATTGTCTTACTTGTTTGATGAGGGTACTTATACTGAAATAAATTCCTTGACCAAAGAAAAGGATAGCTTGACAAGCGTAATTTCTGCATATGGTTATGTGAATGGAAATCCTGTCTATGCTTTTTCACAGGATAAAACTATAAATAGTGGTGCTGTTGGAAGGGCTCACGCAGAAAAGATAGCAAAACTATATTCTCTTGCTGCAAAAACAGGTACACCNATTGTAGGAATACATGATTCAAATGGTGCTTTTGTGGACGGTACAGTACAATCACTTNCTGCATATGGTGAAATGNTATATAATTCATCAGTGATTTCTGGTGTAGTTCCACAGGTTTCAATAATTGTCGGAACTTGTGCTGGAAGTGCATCTATGCTTGCTTGTTCATCAGACTTTGTAATAATGACAAAAGATAGTGAGTTTTTCATGTCACCTCCGTTTGATGCTGAAAAGAATGGTGTTGGAACAGCTGATGCTGCTGCAAAGGCTGGAATAGCATCAATCGTTTGTGATGATGATAAATCCGCAATTTTAAAGGCGAGAGAGGTATTGAATCTTTTACCTATTAATAACCTTGTGGGAGCTCCACTCTTTGAATATGAGGAAAGTAATGCAATAATTTCAAATGATTTAATATCTATTGTTAACGCAGTTGCTGATGCTGGTTCAGTATTGGAGTTGTCTGCTGAATATGGAAAAACATCATATACAGCTCTTGCAACAATTGGTGGTTCAACTGTTGGTATTGCTGCTACAAATAAGGAATCTGGTAAGTTGACTGTAGACGATTGCTCAAAGCTTGCGCGTTTTGTAAGAACATGCGATGCGTTTGCAATCCCAGTGCTTACAATTATTGATACAGATGGATTTGACGCAAGTTCAGAGTCAGAGCTGGCAGGAAGTATCAAAAACATGACAATGCTTGCTAATTGTTATGCAGAAGCTACAACAGTTAAAATTTCTATTATAACAGGTAAGGCGATTGGACCAGCTTATATTGCACTTGCTGGAAAAAATGTTGGCGCTGACTTCACATATGCATGGGAGAGTGCCGTTATTTCACCTTTTTCATCTCTTACAGCAGTGGAGTTTTTATGGCATGATAAGTTAAAGGGAGCAAGTGATGTTAAAGCAAAGCGTGATGAGCTTGCTGAGGAATATGAAAAAACTCTAGCATCTGCACATACAGCAGCTGAATTGAATTGTATTGACGAAATTATTACTCCTGAGGGTACAAGAGCGACAATTATAAGTGCATTAGATATTCTATCAGGAAAGAGAGTTAGCAAGCTCCCTAAAAAACATAATAATATACCTTTATAAATATGAAGGTTTATTAATTAAGAATAAATAAGTATAGAATGTGAAAAATAAAGAATGGTGGTTTATGATATGAAAAGATTTAATGTTACAGTTAATGGAAAAACATATGATGTAGCTGTAGAAGAAGTTGATGGGTCAGCACCAATTACAGCAGCTCCTGTAGCTTCTGCTCCAGCAGTACAGCCTGCTCCAGCTCCAGCAGTTGCACCTGCTGAACCAGCTAAAGAGGCTGTACCAGTAGCATCTGCAGAAATAGGAGAAGGTACAGTAATTAATGCTCCAATGCCAGGAACAATTTTAGACATTAAGGTTTCTATTGGAGATGTAGTAAAAAGAGGACAGGCAGTAGTAGTTTTAGAGGCTATGAAGATGGAAAATGATATAGTTGCGACATGTGATGGAAAAATCACAAGTATTTTAGTTAATAAGGGTGATACAGTTAATTCATCCGATCCACTTGTAACTATACAGTAAATAGGAAGGTAATAAGCTATGTCTAAGATAAAAATTACAGAAACAGTCTTGCGTGATGCACATCAATCCTTGCTTGCAACCCGAATGCCAATTGAGGATATGANACCAATACTTTCTAAAATGAATGAGGTTGGTTTTTACTCAGTTGAATGTTGGGGTGGAGCAACATTTGATGCNTGCTTGCGATTTCTTAATGAAGATCCATGGGAAAGATTGCGTACAATAAAAAAGCATATGCCTGATACAAAATTACAGATGCTATTCAGAGGACAGAATATGCTTGGATATCGTCATTATGCTGATGATGTTGTTGAGTATTTTGTTCAGAAATCAATTGCAAATGGTATTGATATAATCAGAATTTTTGATGCATTAAATGATATTAGGAATTTAAGAACTGCAATTAAGGCTGCTAAAAAGGAAGGCGCTCATACTCAGGTGGCGATTTCATACACATTGGGTGAAGTGTTTACAAATGAGTATTATGTAAATTATGCAAAAGAGGTTGAGGCAGAAGGTGCTGATTCTATTTGTATAAAGGATATGGCAGCATTACTTACTCCATATAAAACAGAGGAATTGGTTAAAGCATTGAAGTCTGAGGTAAAGATTCCTATACAGCTACATACACATTACACTTCTGGTCTTGCATCAATGTGTTTGCTTAAAGGAATTGAAGCTGGTGTGGACATTATCGATACAGCAATGTCACCACTTGCACTTGGAACATCGCATGCTCCAACTGAATCAATGGTAGCAGCACTTCAAGAAACTCCATATGATACAGGTCTTGATTTAGTATTGCTTAATGACATAAGAGCATATTTTATGCAATTGCGTAAGAAATATATTGAGAGTGGACTTATCGACCCTCAAATGCTTGCGGTGGATACAAACGCACTTCTTTATCAAGTTCCAGGTGGAATGTTATCAAATCTTTTATCACAACTTAAGCAGGCAGGAAAGGCTGACCAGTTAATAGAGGTTCTTGAGGAAGTTCCAAGAGTTAGAAAGGATTCAGGATATCCTCCTCTTGTAACGCCAACATCACAAATTGTTGGTACACAGGCTGCATTTAATATTATTATGGGAGAAAGATATAAGACAGTTACTAAGGAGTTTAAAGGGCTTATTAANGGCGATTATGGAAAAACTCCAGTTGAAATTGACCCAGAATTTAGGAAGAAAATTTTGGGTGATGAAAAGCCGATTGACTGTCGTCCNGCAGATTTATTAAAACCAGAGCTAAGTAAGCTGCGTGAAGAATGTGCAGAATGGATAGAACAGGAAGAGGATGTTCTAAGTTATGCACAGTTTGGCCAGGTTGCTGTTAAGTTTTTTGAGCAACGCAGAAACAAAAAATATGGTATTGATGGGGCTCATGCTGATATGGAAAAGCAAGTTCATCCAGTTTAATTTTGAATTTTATTAGCATTGTTCTATATTTAAATTTTTATACACCATTTAGGAGGTGTTAGCTTGCCAATAAAAATATCAAAGGATTTACCTGCATATTCAACATTAATCGATGAAAATATATTTGTAATGCCTATTGAGGTAGCGGAGCATCAGGATATTCGTCCTCTAAAAATTGTTATATTGAATTTAATGCCTAAAAAAATTGAAACAGAAACACAATTGTTAAGGCTTTTAAGTAATACTCCGTTACAGGTTGATATTGAATTAATGCATATGTCCTCCCATGTTTCAAAGAATACTCCGCAAAGTCATCTAAGTAATTTTTATAAAACATTTGACGATATAAAGTGCAATAAATATGATGGAATGATAATTACTGGTGCACCTGTTGAATTATTGGAATTTGAAGAAGTGGATTATTGGGATGAACTTTGCGAAATAATGGAATGGTCGAAAACACATATATATTCAACGCTACATATTTGTTGGGGAGCTCAGGCTGCACTTTACTATCACTTTGGAATAAAAAAATATAAGCTTAGTAAGAAAATGTTTGGTATATTTGAGCATAGTATATTAAGGAAGAATTCACAGCTTTTAAAAGGATTTGATGAGGTGTTTTTTGTTCCTCATTCAAGATATACAGAAGTAAAGCGTGAAGATATTGAAAATAATCCTGATTTAGAGCTTATAAGTTATTCTGATGTTGCGGGAGTATATATTGTTGCAAATAAAAATGGGCGTCAATATTTTATTACAGGACATTCTGAGTATGATAGGAATACATTGGCGAATGAGTATTTTAGGGACATTGGAAAAGGAATAGAAATTGACATTCCATGTAATTACTTCCCTAATGATGATATAAGCAAAACTCCATATGTAAGGTGGAGTGGTCATGCAAATTTAATGTTTTCGAATTGGCTTAATTATTGTGTTTATCAGCGAACACCTTATGATTTGGAAACATTATAGTTATACTTATGTATCAGAGTTTGACATGAGGAGGGCTAGCGATGGATGAACTTAACTCTAATGGTGAAGTAAAGCGTGATGGTAATTATGATACGCAAAACCAAGATGGCCAGATGGCAGTAAATAACCAGCAATGTAATATTTATGATAATGGTATTAATCAGCAGAGTACGAATAGCTCATACAAGCTATCTAATCAGCAAAACATAAATAACCCATACAATTCATATAATTATTACAATCAACAAAATGAGAGGAATCCATACAATTCGTATAATTCTTATAATCAGCAGAATATGAAAAATTTATACAACCAATATAATAATCAAAATATAAACAATCAGTATTATAATCCATATAATCAGGGTAATCCATATTATGTTGTGAATCAATATGATTACAAAAGTAATTCCACAGGTGGGGAAGGGCAAGCAGTAGCATCAATGGTATTAGGGATTCTATCCATTTTCTTCTTTATGTTTTTTCCAAAGTTGGTTAGTGCTATGTCAATAACAGCAATTCTGCTTGCTATTATCTCATTAGCCCAAAATAAGCCAGGAAAAGGTATGGCTATATCGGGACTCATTATGGGCATATTAGGTTTGCTTGGAGCATTATTCATATTAATTATTAGTATAGCAGTCGGACATTAATTGTATGTTATTCTAAAAAAATTAAGAAAGAGGGAATGTTTATGAAAAACGATATCTACTATTCACAAGGTATAATGGAGCAACCGCAAAATTCAGGAAAGGGTATGGCAATAGCTGCACTTGTACTTGGAATTCTGGGATTAGCTTTAT
>JGI24712J26585_10000335_pt1 | contig 40577 bp, 29 predicted proteins | sample BioPla3DNA2_FD_26585 | JGI IMG/M metagenome (IMG submission 26585)
AAATATACATCTTTTAAGGCTGCATTATATATAATACTCGCCGGATGATATAAAGGATACAATTTATACTCCTTATCCTTTACATCAACATTATTGATCGAGCCATGCCTTTGACCTATTGAGGCTTTATGATCTCTAAGAACAGATCTCAAAGGGACATTGCCAAGAGTAACAATGTATTTAGGATTAATTATATCTATTTCTTCAATAATATACTTCCTGTTTTGGTCAATCTCTTCTTTTGTTGCAGGTCTATTTGATACCCTGCCTGTATCGGGATTAGTCTTCGAAAGTCTATGCTTTATAGCATTTGTTATATATATTCCTTCCCTGTTTAGACCTAAAATATCAAGAAACTGTGCTAAATTTTTGCCAGCCATTCCTACAAAGGGCTTTGCCTGAGCAACCTCATCTTTGCCTGGTGCTTCACCAATCAGCAATAGTGATGAATCAGGGTTTCCATCACCTGTAACAATCTCTTTGCCATCAAATTCTTCTTTATATCTTCCATATAATATGTTCAATCGCTCTGTTTTTGACATAAACCATCCATCCTCTGTTTTACCTTTTTTATATCCTCCCACATTAAGACCTTTTTCGATTCATCTCTTAACAATGCCGCTGGATGAAAAGTCGGCATAATCCAATACCCCTTTTTTTCAATCCACTGCCCTCTGATTTGAGTTATTCTTGCATTTCTATCTACTACGTACTTCATAGCAGTAGCACCTAAACAAACAATAATCTTAGGCTTTATAAGTAAAAGCTGATTTCTCAAATAGGGTAGACACCTTTCAGCTTCCTGATCTGTAGGCACTCGGTTACCCGGTGGTCTGCATTTTACTACATTAGCAATATAATACTGGTCTTCTCTTATCATTTGTGCCTTCAACAGAGTATCTAATAGCTTACCGGCAGCCCCAACAAAAGGCATTCCGGACTTATCCTCCTGCTCACCGGGTCCTTCTCCAATCAATAACAACCCAGCCTCTTTATTACCACGTCCAATTACTATATTGGTTCTTCTTTTACCCAACTCACAGTTATAACATTGCGTACAAGTTTTAATTAGTTCTTCCCAGTTTAACATAACTTATTATACTCCTGTTTTGTCAACGCCCCATATCAACTTATGGAGCTGTATCTGAAACCTCACATCCAGCCTGTCGGACAATATCCAATTAACCATGTCTTCATAATTTATTTTTCTGTATACAGGAGAAAAGGTTATTGTACCTTTTAGGTAATTGCTCTTTATTATCTCTTTAGCCCAATCGTAGTCGGCTCTACTTCCAATTACAAACTTAATTTCATCTTCATTCCTCAAATATTTAAAATTATCTAGCATCATATTTTCAGAACATCCTGAAGATGGAGCTTTCATATCCATAACCCACGAGTGACCTTCAGTTAATAATATATCCTCTATAGAAACCGCTCCATTTGTCTCAATTGTAACGATGTAACCCTCTAAAAGGGCTAATAGCTCTTTTAGATCTACTTGTAACAAAGGCTCTCCACCTGTAATACAAACCCTTTTGTAGTGAAGCCTTTTAACTTGTTCGAATATTTCTACAGGTGACATCTGAACCCCATCTTCATAAGCATATGTTGTATCACAATAAGAGCATCTTAGGTTACAACCTGTAAATCGAACAAAAATGGTAGGAAAACCGGAAGATAGGCTTTCTCCTTGAATACTTAAAAAAATTTCATTTACCTGCATCTGTTTCACCCTTTAATAAGCAATCTTAGTCTGCCATATCTTTCGCATCTATTGTTATATAACTTGTAGGCGTCTCCCAAAGGACTATTTTCTCTAAAGTGCATTCCACACCTTGTAATCTCTTCAAAAGCTGGTCCCAAATCCACAACCCGAGCATCTCACATGTCGGATTAAAATCTAATATATCATTTAGATATTTATGGTCAATTCGAGTAAGTATTTCGTCTTCCACAATATCTTTTAAATCATGGAAATCCATAACTAATCCACTCTTATCCGGCATCCCTTTTAAGGTTACTTCAAGTTTATATGTATGACCGTGAATATTTTTACACTTGCCCGGATAATCATTTAAATGATGAGCACAGTCAAATGTAAATATCTTGGTTATACTTATTTTTGCAATTTTCATAAATCCGTTCCTTTCAATTAGGTTAGCTCATTTCTAATCTACCTATATTAATCATTCTAAGTATTCTATCGGATCCTCAATCCCAGCATCTTTAAAACCTTTAAGTCTTAAGACACAGCTATCACAAACTCCACAGGCCTTATCTCCACCCTTATAACAACTGGTTGTCAAATGGAGAGGTGCTTTATTCTCACATGCGAGCTTAATAATTTCTGCTTTACTGAGATTTAACAACGGAGTTTCAATCTTTATCGGTCTGCCGTTTACACCTCTTTTAGTACCAACCTTTATCATTTTTTCAAAGGCTTCAATAAATTCAGGTCTACAGTCAGGATAACCGCTATAATCTATAGCGTTCACACCTATATAAATTGCATCTGCATCCATTGCTTCCGCATACCCTACTGCATAACTAAGAAATATGATATTTCTAGCAGGTACATAAGTCACAGGTATGTTTGGCAACCCCTTATATTCAGGCACATCAATGTTCGAATCGGTTAATGCACTTCCGCCTACATTGTCAATACGAATAAATTTATGACTCTTTATTTTATAATACTTTACAACTTGCTTAACGCAATCGAGTTCCTTCTTGTGGCGTTGTCCGTAATCAAAGGATAAGGGGTAAACCTCATAACCTTTTGCTAATGCTACAGATAAACATGTAGTACTATCAAGACCACCCGAAAGAAGAACAACTGCTCTACTCATAATTGCCAGCCTCCCTATTTTGCTTAGGTGTTTTTAAAAAAATTTACCAGTCTAAATTTATAGTCCAAAACCAACAATAAAGCTAGAAATTTTAAACATAAGAACATTATTTTGCAATGCAAAAAATGTATCATAGCTTTTTTGAAAAACCAATAGACCAGTTATTTTCTAATCACCTTATTCCAAACTCAACATATATAAGTATAACAATATGTACAAGCTTTATCAAAGAATAATTTGCTATTTTATTTAATACATTTTAAGTAATAAGCACAACAGCCAATTGCACCATTAAGCTGAGGGTTCTTTGGTACCACTATATCACCCCAACCAAGATCCGCTCTAATAAATTGTATGAGAGCTTCATTATTTGCAACTCCACCTGTCAGTACAAGGTGTTCTGCAGGAAAACGAGCAATTATTGGCTTTATCCTTTTATATAGCGAATAGTTTACTCCTGCTGCTAACTGTTCTAGTCTATAACCTTCAGAAATTCTCCCGATTAACTCCGATTCACCAAATACTGCACATGTTGAGCTTAGTTCTACAGGATCATTATAATGTCTTGTCATTTCCTCGATACTTATACCTATTATATTTGCCATATTCTCAAGGTATCTTCCACAGGAAGCAGCACACTTATCATTTAAAACCATATCCACCATTCTACTACCTTTTACCGATATCACTTTGCTATCCTGTCCACCTATATCAAGAAGCGTAAAATCGGTAAGACCTGTTTGCCACAATGAACCAAAGGTATGTGCTTTTAGCTCGGTAATAATTTCTGCATTACTTACATTAATATTATTTCTACCATAACCGGTACTTATTACTTTTTCGACCTTATCCATCTCTAGTTTGCCAAAATCAACTCTTATTGCATTATTCTCATTTTTGCAATAATCTCTATAAAAAGTTGCTGTATCATAAATCTTTGTGCAAAACAAATTGTTATCTTCGAAAACTGCAACTTTAACAGCCCTACTCCCTAAATCAATACCTAATATTCTCATTTCACACCACCTTACATTTCCATATTGCAAACAATTAAGGATTTATCCACAAATATATATTTGCACTAAACGTTTTACATTGATTTTAGACACTACCATTTATATAGTTAAAAATCAACTTATACCAACATATCAATAAAAGACTCTATCCTAAGTTTACTTCTTGAATCTAAGTTTCCAGGACGGTCACCCTCAAGTGTAAGAATGGGCATCTTCAATTCTTTTCTTATGACAATATCCTCTATACCTCTAAAACAAAAAGCCTGAGTATAGTGAATAATCCCATCAATTTCTCTTTTCTCAATCTCGTTCTTTATATCACGAATTCTTCCATATAAATCATAGGGATAGGTAAAATTTCTATAAACCTCAACAAGATCGTCAATCTCTATACCATCAGACATGGTAAACTGTCTTTGAACTTCATTATACACAATTCTAGCACCCATAGTTTCAACGAGTTCATACAAATCACTATTTATGGGCGGAACCCCAATATATCCCAACCTGACCTTTTCCGAACGTGCTTCCCTCTTCTCCATGGTAGCAATCTCCTCTTCGAGCTTTTCAGCAAAAACTCTATAATTACTATCAAAGTCACTGCTCGAAACCTGCCAGATATGATTTTCAAAGCCCGACACCTTGTTATACTTCCAAGTCAACTCATCGACATATATAAGCCGCTTCCTTATCGAGTCCAATTGATCTTTTATTTCTTGTGCCTGTTCAAAATTAGTACCAAAGGCATTGCATAACTTTTCCATCTCTGACTTTAAGGCATCATAACCTTTAGAATTCGGATACGAAAAGGGAATACATTTTATACCTTTCAAATTCAAAACCTCTGAAAGTGCCCTCGCATTTGAACAATCACCTTCTACTACACTAACAACGGCATCAATGTCCTTTGAGTCTAGCACCGCAGAATATATTCCCTTTATCCAAGAGCATGTGTTTCTCGGAAAGCCTTCACTTTCAGCTTCCTCAATAAACCTTATTGCATTTTTATTAGTTATAAAAATATTATTTAAGTCTACTGGTTTAAAACCTGCAGCATATACTATTTCCACTGGTATACTTGTTGTAAATCCAATACTTTTCAATGGTTCACCTCTTCTTTGAAAAAACAACACATTTAAATAAACGCTCTATTTTTTGGTATTTTATAAACAAATTAACGACCATAAAATAACAAAGCCTCTTTTCCCCATAGCTCTTGTGCCTCCCGTCTAAAATTACTTTTAGAACGTTACACAAACAGCAAAGTACAGTTCAACATTATATATAAACACAAACCCATAATGTTAAAAGTACTTGATGAGAAAATATCAGAGGCATTTTTAATAGTCCCTTAATTTCCTATTATAATATAAAGAAAGAAAACTTGAAAGTCATTCACTCATTTTTAAAAATAATAAATCAAGGAAGTTCTAATAGTGATATTAAATAATCATAATCACATTTTCACCAATCTAGTAAAAAATGTGTTATCCGTAATTAAATCAGGATTTGGAATAGGATTAATTCGATGCATTGAATAAGGATTAAAGCTAGCATTAACTACATTGTCATGCTCATCCATCTCAAGAATTGCATGATGCAAAAAACTATCCCTCATATAATATCTCATATCAATAAAAATGTATCTAGTCACATTGCCGATATTTTCACATAATACATGTGGAACCGGAGTAAATTCGCTAAAAAACTTACCTACATAAGAAAAGTTAACTTTTCTGAGAACTTCCTCCTCTATTTTATCAAGCTCCTTAAATATTTTTATCTTTTGTTTTAATAAATTCTTTTCTCCGACAACATTTCTTCCTGGCTCTTCTAATATGAAATGCCATCTAAAAAGTCCTGTCACCGAAGGTAACAAACTTAATTTTTCACATTTCCCGTTAAAATTCTTATGGATATTGTTTGAAACGAGATATTTCATTAAAACTCTCAGCAAAATGTATGAAATAAATAGAATAATAGAATAATTTCTAAACCAAGAAGGAGATACTATATACCCCACTAAAGCTGTAAGAAACAAAGGATCAAAGGAATTTAAAATTCCTAAAGAAAACTTTTTGTTGCAAAAAGGCCATAACAGCTTAGCACCATAGGAATTTAACAAATCAAAGCCCGAATGTGCCAATCCACCTAACAAAGACCATAAAAAAAGTCCATATATGCTCGTTCTATAAATAATGCTTAACACGACAGATATAATCCCCGCCGAAACAATAAGACCTAATAACGAATGGGTAAGACCTCTATGGTTTTTTAAGTAAACATAATCCCCCCATTTCTGAAAAACAATATCAATGTCTGGAAAAACCGATCCAATTACCATACTTACTGTAGCTGCGTCATAAATGGACATCTCATTTCCGGTAAGCTTTGCGACAGCAGCTCCAATAACTCCATGCGTTATGGGATCCATTCAAACACCCTCCCACTTTTTGAATTATTTCTAAGAAGTGATTACATTAGTTCGTTTTAAATAAACTTGCCTCAACGGGATCTTCATTCAAAATAGTATAAAGAGTAACTGAGCTGTTAATTTTCATTTCTAATCTTATCATCTCTTTTGATTATAGAAGATATTATATCACTTTTAAAACTTCTAGTCATGAGTAATATGTACCATTTTTTTCACTTATTTATTTATTAATAAAATTATCTTCTATTATCTTACTAGATTTCTTTTCATTATAGATATAGTACCAAATACCATTTTTATACACTGACTCCCCAGGAAGTGTAAAAGTCTTAATCTCATTTACTTTAATATTATTAACTTGCCGAACAAAAAATTCAATATCATCTATTTCAATATTTGTTCTCATATTCTCCTTAAGCACAGAAAAAATGCTACCTGCTTTGAGAATATATTTAGCTTTAAGTTTTTGATTAATAAATTCTTTGAAAAATAGTTGTTGTGCCTCAATCCTACCAATATCCCCGTCTTCGTAACCTTCCCCTCTGTGGTTTCCTTTTCTGTACCTTACAAATTGTTCGGATTTTCTTCCATCAAGAACTTGTTTTCCCTTCTTTAGATGAATATGAAGTCCTTGGATAGGATCATCATAATCCATATCCATTGGTACATTTAGCTCTACGCCCCCCACTATATCGACAATCTCTCTAAAACCTTTAAAGTTTAAAGTCATAAAGTAATCAACCTTTAACCCTGTAATCTTTTCAACCTCACTTATAACGAGTTCTTCTCCTCCTTTTGACACTAAAGCATTTATTTTTCCATACTTCCCATTAGCTTTAACCCTTGTGTCCCTCGCTATTGATAAAATATTTATCTTTTTCTTTGTTGGATTGAAATTAATTAATGCAATAACATCAGATCTTAGCTCTTCATCATCTAAACCTAGCAGCAGCAGATTAGTACTCTGGTCAATACCAGTAACACTAGGCATATAATTCACCTTTTTTAAAGGCGTACTTTCCGCATAATACTGTATTTCGTGTGAATTAAATGAATTTAGCGTATATATGCCCTGCACAAACAAAAAAATAGATAGTATTAAACTTGTCCAAAAAGTAAGTCTTCTTATGCTCATATTTCTCCCAATCCATAATTTAATTATATTTAAATAACCTTTATTCTAGGAATGATATTTCACAGGTAAAATGTTTTTACAATTTAAATCCTAATTATAAGCTTTATCGCGTCCAACATAAAATTATTATATGTAGAACAAATAATTTAATGCGAAAAAAAAGAACCTGAGATATATCAAGTCCTTCTTTTCTCATTAATAAATATTCTTTCACAAGATTAAAACAAACTTTCTCTATCTTTACGCTGAACTCTAGAAGTTCTTCGCGACACATTCTATAGCCTTAGTATTATAAATGCTTTATATTTTATATATCAAGCTTTGACTTAAGTCTTCCAATTGCTTCCTCAGTGCTTTCCCTGCTTGCGAAAGCAGTTAAGCGGAAATACCCCTCACCACTTGGTCCAAAACCCGACCCTGGTGTACCAACAACGTTAGCTTTCTCTAATAATTTATTAAAAAACGCCCATGAGCTCAATCCCTTAGGCGTCTGTAACCAAATGTAAGGTGCATTAACTCCACCAAACACTGTAAGCCCCATACTTATTAAACCTTCTCTTATTATAGATGCATTTGTCATATAATAATCTATTGTTTCTTTTATTTGCTTTTGCCCTTCTTCTGTATAAACAGCGACTGCGGCTTGCTGTATTATATAAGGTACACCATTAAACTTTGTAGTCTGCCTCCTGTTCCACAGTTTATTAAGTTGATGAGCCTCACCACTTTTAGTATAGGCAATAAGCTCTTTAGGAACAACAGAATAAGCACACCGCGTTCCCGTAAATCCCGCAGTTTTTGAAAAACTTCGAAACTCTATGGCAACTTCCTTCGCTCCTTCTATTTCATAAATACTGTGAACAACATTCTCCTCACGTATAAAAGCCTCATATGCAGAATCATAAAGTATTATTGATTTATTGTTTTTAGCGTAGTCTACCCATTTCTTAAGTTGCTCTTTTGAAAGCGTCATACCGGTGGGATTGTTTGGAAAACACAGATAAATCATATCCACTTTGTCTTTCGGCAATTCAGGAATAAAGTCATTTTCAGCAGTACAAGAAAGATAAGTGATTTTTTCAAAACGCCCGCTGTCATCGATTATACCTGTTCTTCCTGCCATAACGTTGCTATCTACATAAACGGGATATACTGGATCCGTAACTGCAATAATATTATCGAGGCCGAATATCTCTTGTATATTTCCTGTATCGCTTTTTGCTCCGTCACTTACAAAAACTTCATCTTCATCTAAGCTTATTCCCCTTTTTATATAATCATTTTCTATAATTTTGTTTATCAGGAAACCATAACCCTGTTCAGGACCATAACCTCTAAATGTTTCAGCTTTTCCCATTTCATCAACAGCGACATGCATAGCTTCAATTACTGCAGGTGCTAAAGCTCTTGTAACATCTCCAATTCCTAGACGAATTATATTTGCATTAGGATTTTCTCCTATATACTTGTTTACCCTTCTTGCTATCTCAGCAAAAAGATAACTTCCCTGAAGTCTTAAATAATTTTCATTTATAATTGCCATAGATCATTTCCTTTCTTTATTAAAATTGAATTACTCAAGCACTATTAAATTCGTATATCTCCATCAAACACTTTAGTTGCAGATCCCGTCATGTATACATGATTATCTTTTTCATTCCATTCAATTAAAAGTTCTCCTCCTAACAGCTTAACAACTGCACACCTATTACTCATATCATTAAGTACCGACGAAACCAACACCGCACATGCACCTGTACCACAAGCAAGAGTTTCTCCGGCACCTCTTTCCCATACTCTCATCTTTAAAGTATTTCTATCTATTACATGCACAAATTCTGCGTTAATCTTTTTAGGAAACAAACTGTGATTTTCCATTTTGTGACCTATAAATTCGAGGGGAAACTTTTCAACATCATCAATATAAGTAACTGCATGGGGATTTCCCATTGATATACAAGTTACCCTATACTCTCTGTTCTCAATAATAACAGGCTGTGATATAAAAAATTCCTTTTCGCTATTGACAGGTATTTTAGACGATTCTAATACCGGTTCTCCCATATCAACCTTTATCATTGCAACTTTTTCATTTTGAACCTTCATATTAAGTGTTTTTATTCCTGCCAAAGTATCCACTTTTATAACTGTTTTTTGGGTCAAACCATTGTCATAGACATATTTACCTACACATCTTATTGCGTTGCCACACATTTCAGCTTCTGAGCCATCAGAATTAAACATTCTCATCCTAAAATCACTGGTATCAGATGGCATAATTAACACCAGACCATCCGAACCTATTCCAAAGTGCCTATCGCTTAGAAACTTCGCCACTTCAGGCGGATTATCTACTTTTTGGTCAAAACAGTTGATATATATATAATCATTGCCAAGCCCATGCATCTTTGTAAATTTCATTTTTGCAACACCTCCCTCCTCAACTTGCATTTATTTTATTATAACATACATTTTTTGTATTACAATACACCAATTTAAAAAATTATAACAGCAGCTCAATACCCATTAATCTTTCAGTTTTTTATTATATACCTCAGCAAAAATCAACATTGCTAATTATTTCTCTTTTTGCTACAATAATATAAGTGTGGATTGCTAATTTTAGGCTTTATGACCTTTTAACAAAGCATTATTTGACAACAAACATAAAAACTTATTGGAGGTATAGAAAATGTGCAAAAAGCTGAGTATTTTCTTTTGTGCAACTTTATTAGCTATGACCCTTACTATTAACACATTCGCAGAAGGAAATCTCATAAAAAACGGTTCCTTTGAAGATGTACAAAACGGAACTCCTACCTATTGGAACATTTACTCCTACGTTTCTGACGAAGGTGCATCAGAATTTATAATCGATACCGATAAAGCATATTCCGACAGCAACTGTGTTACAATTATCAACAATGTAGAAAACGATTCAAGATATTCCCAGACTGTCAATGCACAACCAAATAAGAATTATAAATTGTCTTGCTATATAAAAGCTGAGAACATAGGTGATTCAGGCAGTGGAGCAATTTTGTCGGTGGAAGGGCAGGTAAGTGCGACAAATCCTTGGAGAGATACAGATGAACTTTGGGAGTATGTTGAGATGTATGTAAAAACCGGTAAAGGTATCAACTCTTTCAATGTTACTGTAGGCGTTGGAGGTTATGGTGCTTTAAGTACCGGAAAAGCATCCTTTGATGATGTAAGAGTTGAAGAGGTAGATACTATACCTGATGGTACTATCGTCGCTACAGTAGAAATGCCCGCTCAAGATAACTCCTCCTCTGACACCCAATCCGAATTCGATTCCAACACAACTTCCGAGTCTGAAGAAAAACCCAGTAGCAACAGAACTGTATGGATAATACTTGCAGTGTGTATACTAATTGCTGCAGCCGCTATATATTACACATTTAGACCTACTTCACCGGAAGAAAACACTCCTTCGGATGCTTCTCTCCCTTCTAATGATAATAAAGATTCAACACAAGGTTTAGAAGAAGCAAAAAGGGATGAAAAACATAGGGATAGCTGATAACAGTTGTATGAACAAAACAATAGTTCTGGATTACTCTAACTTATTTAGGAGGTGCTTTTAGGCGTGTCTAAAAAACTGTCGGGTATTTGCTTTTTATTATTGCTACTAACACAGTTTATATTCCCATTTAACTGCTTTGCAACAAGTGATAACCTCGTCCAAAACCCTGAATTTGAAGAAGGCAGTATTGATGGTGAACTTCTTTGGGTATCTCAATGCTGGGATACAAACGAAGGTGTTACACATTTTTTGCTGGATGAGCGACAATCGCGTGTAGGTTCTAGAAGTGCTTTAATTATAAATAATTCTGCAAATGATTCAAGGTATAAGCAAACTATTAATGTTAAAGCAAATACCTATTACAGAATGTCTTGTTGGATAAAAACACAAAATGTTGGTTCTGAGAATAAAGGTGCTAATCTTTCCATTGAAAATTCTTTTGATACATCAAAGGATATCAAAGGCACAAGTAATTACTGGGAATATGTTGAGCTCTATGGGAAGACAAGCCCAAACCAGGAGAGCTTTACTCTGACATTAGGCATTGGTGGTTATGGTAGCACAAACACAGGTAAAGCGTGGTTTGACAGTGTTGAAGTGATTGAACTCGACGATTTGCCCCCTGGAAAAACTTTTGTAAGCATGGATCCAAACTGGAGTATACAGCAAAATCAGCCAGGTTCTTATAAGATAAATCCCTTTTTAATTGCCTTTACGGTTGTAATGCTAGGAATAATACTTTCCGCCTTCATTATTGTATATAAAAACAAAAAATCAAACACAAAAACTAAGACTTCTTCACCGATTAGCATAGAGGACCTTCCTACAAAATCTCAGTTTGTGAAGACTAGATTTGACAAAAAAGACTTTGTCATTATGGCTTCAATGTCTTTAACATATCTCTTAGTAGCTCTATTCAACCTCGGCGATTTCAAAGTGCCTACTACCTCTTGGCTTCCGGCAGAATCGGAAGAAAGCTTCGTTATTGATCTAGGTAAGGACACCACTTTATCAAGAATTTATTTTTATTTAGGACTTGGAAAAGGCAGAAATGCCTATGGGAGATATAGAGTCGAATATTTTGATAAAGATAACGGATATATGCATTTGGCAACTTTCACAAAGGAAGATATGTTTATCTGGAAATATATTGATACTGCACCAGTAGAAACAAGGAGACTTAAGTTTATAGTTGATATAGCAGGTGGAACCCTCAATGAAATAGGTATTATGGAGTACGGGAGCACTAAACCTTTAGAGGGAATTACTATAGTCGAAAAAAATATCAGTGAAAAAAGTACCGGAACTGTAGAAAACCTGCTTGATGAGCAGAACCTTGTGGTTTTCAAGCCTTCCTATAAAAGCGATATGTATTTTGATGAGGTTTATCATGCTCGAACTGCCTATGAGCATATAAACAAAATTGAGCCCTTTGAAACAACCCATCCTCCACTCGGTAAAGTCATTTTGTCTTTAGGTATACTACTTTTTGGAATGGTACCTTTTGGTTGGAGAATAATGGGGACCTTATTTGGGGTAGCTATGATTCCTGCAATGTATATTTTCGGCAAAAAGATGTTTAACAAAAGGATCTACGCATTTTTTACAGCTTTTCTCATGATGTTTGAATTTATGCACTTCAGCCAAACAAGGATTGCTACTATTGACAGCTATGTTACCTTCTTCATTATACTTATGTATTACTATATGTATGATTATTTCGTAAACAAGTCCTATGTTTTGGGCTATAGGGAATCTTTAAAATCATTGTTTTTAAGCGGTTTGTTTTTTGGGCTTGGTGCTGCAAGCAAATGGATCGCTTTTTATGGAGCTGCAGGTCTTGCACTGCTGTTCTTTATAACAAAGATAAGCGAATATAATGATTATAAAAAACTAATTACTAAAAACCCACCAAAAGGCTCTTGGGTTTACCGTTTCTTCCCTCTCTATGTAAATAAAACAGTTTTATACTGTGTATTTGCCTTTGTTTTAATGCCATTACTTATATATGTCCTTTCATATACCCCTTGGATGATGGTTCCAGGAGAAGAACACGGACTTAGCCTTTTCTACAAAAACTCACAGAGTATGCTCAGCTATCATTCCAACCTGCTAGATGAGCATCCTTATCAATCGTCATGGTGGGAATGGCCTATTATGACTAAACCAATGGCTTTCTATTTTGGAAGTGATCTAGACCCAAATATGGCTTCGAAAATCTTCACAATGGGTAATCCTGCTATATGGTGGACAGGAATATTAGTCTTTGGCATTTTAACAGTATTTGCTCTTTCTAAAGTAAAGAAACATTATGTACCAATATTTGCTGCCTCTGCCATCACTTTTGTGTTTATGGTCATTCCAGACTCCGTAGCTAACTCTATTAAAACTGGGAACATAGAAAAATGGTGTATGTCCATATGTGCAGCTATCTTAATATTATTACTTGTATTGTTCAAATTTGATAAAAAGCAATTAGTGGTTTCAATTGCTTCTTATATTGTTTCTATCGCTACAATACTGTTTTATTATGGAGCAGAAAGAGATATAAACTATTTCAAACAACTAAGTACTCGCATAGCCATTTTGATTTTTCTTATATTATGTGTTTCAATATTGTTTAGAGGTATATATAAATATGACAGAAAACTTCTCTTAATAATGGCAGCTATGGTGTTTCAATATATACCGTGGATATTTATCACAAGGTCGTCCTATATATACCACTACTTCTCTATAGTACCGTTTTTAATACTTTCAATAGTTTATATAATTAAGATTTTTGTCGATAATTATCCTAAGGGGAAAGTTTTAGCTTATATTTATTTAGGTTTGGTATTTGCACTATTTGTACTTTATTATCCAGGACTTTCAGGACTTGAAGTACCAGTTGAATACATGGGTTATATGAAATGGTTTGGTACCTGGTATTTTTAATTAATGTTTAGGAGGAAATTTTATGTCAGAAAAAATAACATGCTCTGTTGTAGTACCACTTTACAATGAGGAAGAAGTTATCCTTGAGACTTATAATAGGCTAAAAAAAGTCATGGACTCTTTAAATGAACCCTATGAAATAGTGTTTGTAAATGACGGCAGCAGAGATAAAACAGCTCAAATGGTGTATGAAATATGCAACAAAGATAATACAATAAAATTCATTGATTTTGCCAGAAATTTTGGACATCAAACAGCAATCACTGCCGGAATGGATTTTTCTGAAGGCGAATCGGTTGTAGTAATTGATGCCGACTTGCAAGATCCCCCGGAGCTCATTCCTAAAATGATTGAAAAATGGCGCGAGGGCTATGATGTTGTTTACGGACAAAGGGCCAGTAGAAAAGGTGAAACCCTCTTCAAGAAATTTACCGCAAAAGTGTTCTATCGCTTCTTGCGAAGCATGACCGATGTTGATATCCCAGTTGATACGGGAGATTTCCGATTGATTGACAGAAAGGTTTGTGATGCTCTAAAACTTGTTAATGAGCGTAATAGATATATACGAGGTATTATAAGCTGGCTTGGCTTTAAACAGGTTGGAATTGAATTTCATAGAGAAAAGCGCTTTGCTGGAGAGACAAAGTACCCTCTTAAAAAAATGCTAAAATTTGCACTAGATGCTATAACTTCATTTTCATATAAACCATTAAAACTTGCATCTTATGCTGGTATGTTTTTGTCCTTTGCAAGCTTTATTTACCTACTTATAGTACTTTATACCAAGCTCTTTGTCCCACAGGTGACACAATCTGGCTGGGCTTCTACAATTGCTGTTAATCTGTTCTTTAACGGTATTACATTGATGATCCTCGGCATCATAGGGGAATACATCGGAAGAATTTATGACGAAGCAAAAGGAAGACCGTTGTATATTGTAAAACAGACTAAAAACTTTTCAGAAGATAAATCCAATAAAATTGTGGGTAGAAAATAATTCTTGTTATCAAAAGCTCGGAGGTTTAGCCTTTGAGCTTTTTTTACGCCTCTTTCGAACGAAGTGAAAGAGGCAAAAACAAAAGCTCCATGCCCCAGAGTTTTTATTTGTACTTACATTGCATACATACACTCTTTGTAACGCTACAAAAAAGAAAAATCTTGTACACTGACTTAATGCAGTAGTACAAGATTTTTTGGTGGGAGGAGATGGATTCGAACCATCGAAGTCAGAGACAACAGATTTACAGTCTGCCCCCTTTGGCCACTCGGGAACCCTCCCATGTTGGAGCTGGTGGACGGAATCGAACCCCCGACCTATTGATTACAAGTCAATTGCTCTACCTGCTGAGCTACACCAGCATATTAAATTTTAATGGCGACCCGGAAGGGGCTCGAACCCTCGACCTCCAGCGTGACAGGCTGGCATTCTAACCAACTGAACTACCGGGCCGTATATTGTTTGACCTGCTAACTGATCTGCCAGCCATTTCTCATTCTGACAGACCAGCACTTAATACAGGTTAAAATGGTGACCCATAGGGGACTCGAACCCCTGTTACCGCCGTGAAAGGGCGGTGTCTTAACCACTTGACCAATGGGCCATAAATATCATCGGCTTTTGCCTCAATGCACCTTGCGTCAACCGACAAAATATATTCTACCCAGATTAGGACAAAAAGTCAAGCTTATTTTCAAAAATATTTTGTAGAATTTTATGCCCATTTTAGCATTCTATAGATTATATAGCTGTAACCCTTGTATATATAGGCATTGAGCCATATTGATTACTGTCCAAGCAAGTTATACTTTAATTGACAAAACATAGTTTTCTCTAATAATCCACTAGAAATATATTTTCCTATTTCGTATAAGTCTTTTTCTGCCAGTTTTATATTTCAATATAACATCTGATTATTTACCACATTTTCCCAAACAACAACCTAGATACCAGTAAGCAACTTCTTGATAACAATACACATAACGTAACTAAATTAGAAAAAGGCTCCCACCCTAATTTTATTCTCCGTGTATTTTACGTTTATACTTATCCTTGTCACGTTCCATCATTTTCTTCATTTTATACATCAATTTATCACTTCTTTTAATAACATCGTGTATATCTTCGTCCGACTCAGGATTAAAACATGCCGTCCCATAAGAAATTTCCATGGGATAATCAAGATTCTGTTCCTTTATCATCCTTTCCAAATTAGGTTGTATATTTTCTATCGGTTCATAAGTTATACAAATAAACTCGTCCCCTCCTGTACGAAACACCTCTCCCTTGCTACCCACTATGTTTTTTATAAACCTATAGCAGTTACGTATAGCTTCATCCCCAGTATTATGTCCATAATGATCATTTATATATTTCAAAAAATTCAAATCAAATTCCGTTATATGAATATTTTTTAAACGCTCGGGATTTTTAGAAATTTCAACGATTTCTTTTTCAAAGGCATTACGATTTTTAGCCTGAGTCATGAGTTCCAAATCTGCCATTTTTATAATAAGGTCATTTTTCTCCTGATCCGCAATAATCTTTAAATAGCGTTTCCAAGAAAAACTCATTATAATAACTATGGAAATTAAAATGCTTATTGGAAAGGTAACAAAACGTTCACTGTAGATTCTTAAATAATATAAAACAACATCAAATAATGCACCTATTAATACAATCATTAATGGTATCAATAATAATTTAATTCTTGTATTCTTTTCTACCACAATCTCATATATAATTGCCCCTATAACCAATATTATTTCCAGTATAAGCATAGCAAGAAAGAAAACTAATAGATTGAACAATTCTTTAACCCTTGTAATCTGTAAAATGAATGCTGTTAATACAAACAAAGTATGAACGGTGCACATAGCACCTATAATCCTTTTACACCTCTCGCTGCACAGTTTGTAAATATAAAGACTGTATGAAATAGGCATCAGAAATAAGCCATAATAATCGACAAAATAGGATACTTGCGCATTCCCAACAATTAAGCTGAAAAAATCATACTGGTTTATGCTCCATAAACCACTACAAAGCGCACAAATACCGATTATTTTAAAATTATCATCCAAATGTCCAGTTTTAATACGTAACGAGAAATAAATAATAAGCGATAAAATTCCTGCCATAATAATAAATGAACATACTATGATTCCAGGGAACTTTTTTAAAATTAGTGTGGCATAAACGGAATTTTGATTAGCATAAGATATCTTCTTTACTATTCCTGCATATTTAGCATTAACTGAAACCATTTCTATAACAAGTTTTTTCCCATTACTCCCTGACGGAATAGGTATGACATTATTTAAAAAACCTTTATTGTCTATAAATAAATAATCAGAATTACTATAACCATACGAATAAATTTCTTTGCCATCTAATGTAGCTCGTACCGAATTATACGCTGTAAAAATGCACACTGCCTGTGGATCTTTAAAGGCTTCAGGAAGTATTCGGGAAATAGAAAAAGTATCCCCGACCTTTGTTTCATAATTTGTATAAGGCAGTTTAACATCTTTAACCAGCGTAGCATTAACGCTATAGTCCCATCCTTCATTCATAGAGACTAAACCATCAAAATGAAACCTAGTATTCTGATAAGGAAAAACAAAGCCAATAAATAAAAGCGCAAGTAATGAAAACAAACACATTCCTTCAAAAATTCGGCTAATAGTTTTCAAGTTCTAGTACCCTCCAGCGTATACAATTTGTTTTATCTTATTCTAAACCAAATGTACTATTTTTGCACTGTTCATAAAGAAACTCTACAAAGTATACGTATACTTTACTAGATAATCAAGCGACGTGTCTAAATCAATAATAATTTTTTTAAGAAAACCAATGACTTTATAACTCAATTTAATTTTTGACTTTGACTATAAAAAAGTAAAAAGGTTTATAGTAATTATATCATATTTTATATCCTTATATAATTCCTCTAAAAAAATGCACCTCCAAACATTAGATTGTTATCAAACATTTGGGGTGCACTTCACTATTGGCACATAGCCATCTTTGTTAAAGAATCAGTTGTGCCGATTATCTATTTTTCCTCTAAACCAACAGAAATAATATTCCAGAAAGAATCTTTCTCTTTATAGTCTCTATCAAAGATCAGTGGATCTTGTGATCCACGCCATGAATGCTGATCATTGATACCCCATAATGTTACAGATGAGATATTATCTTTGTAGTCACTATAGATCTCGAACAAATCTTTATAAATCTGTGCTTGTTTTTCTGCCATAGCTGAATCTGGTGCTGGGCCATTGCCATCAATAGCAGTTGCAATATCAAGCTCTGTTACCTGAACATCGTAACCTGCTGCAACAAACTTTTCGATTGTTGCTCTGTACTGATCCATTGGTGGGAACTCAATATTTACATGGCTTTGCATCCCAATACCATCAATATTACCAGCTGCTTTTGCGTCAGCTACTAATTCAATGATCTGTTCAGCTTTTCCTTCATCATACTCATTGTAATCATTGTAGTATAACATAATGCCGGTACCTTCTGAAGCTTTTCTTGCATATTCAAAGGCCTTTGTAACATAGGAATAATCTCCATAAACTGTCTTCCAATTGTTATTTGGCATAGTATAAGATGAAACAACTTCGTTACATACATCGTAAGCATAGAATACATCCGGATATTTTTCTTTGATATATCCAAATACTTGATTCATAAATTGTTCAAGACGAATATCCATTGTAGCTACATCAACATATTCACCACTATCGTCAAAGCCTTCTTTGAAGTACCAGGTTGGAGTCTGGCTATGCCATACAAAGGTGTGTCCCCTCAGCTTTAAATTATTAGCTACTGCGAAATCGCAATATTGATCCATTTTTTCAAAGTTACATATAACCTCACCTGCAGCTTGTGATGCGGCTTGATCTAATAAAGCTTCCGGCTTCATATCATTTTCAGCAGTGATACTGTTGTAGTGTGTTAATAAATTATCTGTATAAGTTTCGTCATTTAATCCATTCAAATGAACAGCTGCACCCATATAGAATTTATCACCGTATACTTCTTTTAAACTATAGCTTCCCATAGCTGCTATTGCTGCATCCAATTCTTCAATTGCTTGTTTTATTTCATCTGAGGTTGCATCAGCCTTAGCAATAACATCTTCTGCAACAGCTGCTGCTTTATTAACTTCTTCGCCATTAGTCAATGCACTTAAGTCCAAATTAGCATATCTCTTAACAACGCTCATAAAGCTTATTACAGCATTCAATTCATTATATGCTGTATCTAGTTGTTCCTGAGTTGTTGCAGTATCAATTGCTGCTTTTGCTTCTTCCAATCTCGCTGTGAAAGCTGCAACTCCTTTTGTAAATGCAGATACATCTACGTTATTAGCAGACTCAACTAATGCCATTAACTTATATGGGCTTATTCCAGGAACATCTCCCTCTCTTTTACCTTTAAGCACAACTTCTCCAAATAAGGAGGTGTTATTCCATGCACTGTCAGTAGTATCAAATAGAGTTAATGTTCCAGCTCTGCCTGAGCCAATACAATCATTTAACTGTAATTCAATACCATAAATAGTATCGTTCTCTGCAGCCTTCAGTAACTCAATTCTACCTTCAACAAGGTACTCATTCTCACCTGTCTTAGCAGCTGTATAGAAGCGGCTGGCAGCACCTGCATCATAGGATCTAACATTATTGTAATTTACTCTATAATGTACGTCATCAGCACCATAAGATGTAGACTTATTATTATTCTCATCTAAGAAAACTTCAATAGAATCTTGTTCCCAAGCATTGAAAGGATCAACTGACATGTCAGGATCTTTTACCTGTGCAAGGAAATAAATTGCATTATCATCCCATAATAACTTATATGTTACAGTTGCTTCTACAGCTGCATTGTTTTTATTTGGAGGTAGAATCTCGATTGCATTGTTCCAAACCTCATCTATTTCGCCATCAACTCTAGGTGTACCATATTTAGCAACAACTTTTCCGTCTGCTGTAAATCCCTTATCATCAATTACTATCTCAGGACTTTCAGTTTCTTTTTCAGCAAAGAATACATCTGGCAAAATGTTATATAAATACTGATTTACACATTGCCATGTATGAGTACCATCTGGTAACAATAATAAGTATAAGTTACCTTGTGATAAATCTGCGTTGTAAATGAAGATCGGATTGCCTTCACTATCTTTCTGATCTGCCATAGCTGGAATTGCATTTACCATTCCGCCATAAGCAATATCATCAGTACCAGTGGATGCGAATACATAGTAATCGTTCAACTCATAACCTTTTACGACACTTGTAAAATCAGCATTTCCTGGACCAGCACTTACTGGAAGATAATACTTGAAGTAGTCAAAGCAATTTCTCATTATAGTAAATGTACATCCAGCTCCTTGAGAGAATCCACCAACTGCACGATGACTTCTTGCAGCTTTCAGATCTTCTTGAGAACCTGATTCAGAATAAGTATTATATTTTGTTTCGATAAATGGTAATATCTCATTGATCATTTCATATTGTAATCTTCCTGATTCCATACCTCTGTATCCAGGAGTAACAATAATCATTGGATCAAGTTCACCATTGGCAATCATCATATCAAGTACTTTCTTCATTACAGTAGTTACGTTTGGATCTTCATCTCCAAATACTGTGTTTTGATTCTCTGATGTACCGTGAATTAAATATAACACATCATATTTTGTGTCTTTATCCTCAGCATCATATCCAGCTGGAAGATATACAAGCATATCTTTTTGAACTTCTTCACCACGTACTCCATCATCACTATACTCAAAGGTATCGTAGTATTCTCTTATAACAGTTCCCTTTGCATTATCGTCATAAGCCGCTCCGGTGAGATAATCAGCAGGAATTCTTCTGAACTCTTTGAGTTTTGTTATCTCTGGATCTACGTCTTTAATATCTTTATGAACAAGTTCTTTTATAGCCTGATCGATAGAAGCACAAAGTGCATCAACTTTAGCTTGATCACCTGTAGCGATTGTTTCATCCGCTTGATCAACTAATTCTTTTACTTTAGCTGCAGTCTCGTCAGTGTAACGAACTAGTTGAATGTCGTTTGCTATATTAACCATCTTCAATAAATCATATTTGTTGAAACCAATTACGTCATCAGCATTTTTTTCACTGAGAACAACTTTACCAAATTTTGTTGGACTTGCATATGCACTGCTTGTTTTATCGAACACATTCAAAGTGCCCGTTCTGTTTCCACCCTTAGCATCATTTAACTGTAACTCAATACCGTAGATATTGTTATCCTTCGCTGGATTTTGAAGTGCAATTCTAGCTTCAAGAATATAACCGATTACATTACCTTCAGCATCTTTCTTTTTAGTTACTTCAGTATATAATAGGTCCAAACTGCCACGATCGGAAGAAAGACTATTTTCACAGCTAATTCTGTAATGTCTGTCATCAAGATCAAAGATATTCTCTATAGCATTGTTGCCCTCATCTAAGAAGATTTCAACACAGTCTCTGTTATAAACTGTTCCTGATGCTACATCCAGTGCACTATCAGTAACATCTGCTAAAACATAGAGTGCCTTATCATCCCATAATGTTTTAAATTTAGCTGTTGTATCTGTTGATCCAGAACCTGATGCGGTCGCTGGAACAAAATCAACTCTATCCCATACTTGATCGATTTCACCATCAATCACTGGTGAACCAAACTTAGCAACCAAATTACCATTAGAGTCCAAACCTTTTATCTTTAACTCTGCAATTGCTTTATCTAATGCAACAATTACTTCATTCATATCATCAGTTGGTATAACTTCCTTTGCAAGAAGTTTTTCTGCATCTTCCACCGCTTTCTTAACAGCATCTACGCCCTCAGTCTGATATACGGATAAATCCATCTTTGCTGCTTTTGTAACTGCATTTACAAATGTAATTACATTATTCAAAGAATCATAAGCCGTATCTATATCCTTCTGAGTTGATGAATCTTTTGCGATTACATCTTTTGCTATATTTAACTGTGCTGTAAATGCAACAGCTGTAATATCCATCTTCTCAGCAGAATCAATTAACTTGATTAATTTGTAAGGATTTAGTCCAGTAACATCTCCAGGCTTTTTACCTGTAAGTACAATTTCGCCAAATACAGATGGTCTACTCCATGCACTATCTGTTTTATCAAACAAAGTGATCGTTCCTGCTCTGCTTGATCCAATACAATCATTTACTTGCAATTCAATTCCATAAATAGTATCGTTCTTTACAGCATTCAGTAACTCAATTCTTCCCTCTACAAGATATTCATTTTCACCAATCTTTGTAGCTGTATAGAATCGATCTCCGTCACCGTTATCAAATGACTGAACATTGTTGTAATTTACTCTGAAATGTAAGTCATCAGGACCATAAGATGAAGTCTTATCATTATTCTCATCTAAGAAAACTTCGATAGAATCTTGTTCATAAGCATTCCAAGGTGCAACTGACATGTTAGGATCTTTTACCTGTGCAAGGAAATAAATTGCATTGTCATCCCATAACACCTTAAATGTGGCAGTTGCTTCTACTGCTGCACTGTTTGTATGTGGAGGCTGAATCTCTATTGCATTATCCCAAACCTCATCAATTGTGCCATCAATTCTAGGTGTACCAAAATTGGCTACAATTCTTCCATCAGAAGTAAATCCATTCTCATCCACTTCAGTATTTACAGATGGTGGATTAGTGCTTGTAGCTGTTGGAGTAGCAACTGGTGGTGTTGTAACTTTATCTTTACCAACGATGAAAACTTTACCATCCACTTCTACATAAACCTTATAACGCCCCTCTACTTTTGGTATTGATTTCATATCTTTTACAGTAATCTTTGCTTTTGAAGCAGCCTCTGTTTCCAATTTAAGCACTGCTTTATGAGAAGCATCAATCTGAAGTGCAATTTTTGTATTGATTTTAACATCAGCAGACTTAATATTTAATTTTGGAAGCTCTTTCGTTATTCCATTGAAATTAATATCACATGATCTCAATGCGTCTATCTTAGCCTTTCCATATATGGTTAGATCTAATTTAATCTTAGGTTTAGCTATTTTATCCTTACTTTTATCTACTATAATCTCACAATCCGCATTCTTTTCAACTGTGATTTTGGCTGAATCAAAAACGTTTATTTCATTTCCTTTTGCAAATTCATGCCAGTTATGATCTTTTAAAGCACGAATTGTAACTTTCTTAAATACTCCGTAATTATGTATTGATGCCTTAGGTGCATCGACAACCAATTCTTTTTCCGAGTAGTCACCTTTTGGAATTATTAATTTTATATCTTTCTTGGATTTAATTAGAATTGTACTTGCTTTGTCTGCTTTTAAAGCCTTATCAAGTTCTTTCTGAGAAGATACCTCAACCTCTGATGACACCTTAATCTCCACTTTATCCGTACGAGATTTATTAACTGTGGTAGCTTTAATTGTTACCTTACCATTTTTTAATGCCGTTACAACGCCATTTTCATCAACCTGAGCAACTGAAGTATCACTTGATGTCCAGTTTACAGCATCAGAAGCATCTTTGGGTGTAAATGTACCATTTAAGTCATAGGTTTCACCCACTACCATGGACTGAATCTTATTATTTATTATAACCTTTTCAGCTGGTCTCCTAGAAGGTTTTTGCACAACTACTTTTGCCTCTAGAGTTTTACTACTTTTTCCTGAAGTAATCTTGCATGTGATTGTTGTATTACCTGTTTCACGTGCTTTTACAACACCCTCTTTATTGACTGTTGCAACTTTCTTGTCGCTACTTTCCCATTGGTACGTTGATTTTGACAGCTTATTTTTGATATCGAAATCATAAGATTTCCCAATCAAAATTGTCCTGAAACTTGTCTCTTCAAAAACAGGGTCTCCTTTTGCTGGTGCTGCATTAGCAAATCGAACTCCTGATGCTGCCAGATCTAGGAATACCATAGAAATGACAGCCAACATAACAATGATTTTCTTAAAGGTCTTACTTTTCTTCATAGTAGTCTCTCCTTTTTAATTATAGTGTCATGCTGTGCACAAAGTCTACAAATGTAATAGTTTACTCATTTAACGATAAGCAATTTATTACATTTATATCATTATGCTAGCACATATCCCATAATTATTCAATCAAAGTTCGTCAACATATTATCAGAATTTTTATAGAATTCCCCTGCTTTTTTTGCTTCATCTTCTAAAAAGAAAAAACATCTGCAACCTTATGGTTACAGATGTTTTGGTGAGCCATCCGCGACTCGAACGCGGGACACCTTGATTAAAAGTCAAGTGCTCTGCCAACTGAGCTAATAGCCCATGTGTTTGTGACACTATGTCCGCCACACAATTATATATAATACAACAGGGCTATAATCCTGTCAACTATATTTTAAAATTTCTTAAAAAATATAAATTGCAAGTTAAAATCATGGTAAAATTGTATAATGTAACATCGCCACTATTTTCGGGATGTCAAGGACGAGCATAGCTCGTTCGTCGGAGTCAAGACCTAAGGCTCTTTTAATCAACAAAAAGGGATATGCTTTGTAGAAAATATCTACAGCACTCTCCCTTTTTAAATAGCATAAATAATCGGTATCTAAATACAACTTGACCAACTACCATAAAAGCTCACAACTCTTAGTTTTTGAACCACTAAATTAAACTTATTTAAAATTATTAAACAACAATTGTCTGTTCTCTTTCTTTACCTACTCCAATTAGCTTTATTTTGACGCCTACAACCTCTTCAATCCTTCTTAGGTACTTCTTTGCATTCTCTGGCAAGTCACTAAAGCTTCTAACATTTGAAACATCCTCGTCCCATCCGTCAAACTCTTCATAAATAGGCTCACATTTAGCAAGTTCTTTCAGGCTAGCTGGGAAAGCTTTCGTCTCCACACCATTCTTATTGTAAGCCACACAAAGCTTGATTTTAGGAATCTTTCCAATTGTATCTACATGGTTTATAGCAAGTCCGGTTAAGCCATTAACTCTTGCAGCAAACCTTATCATAACAAGATCAAGCCAGCCACAACGTCTTGGTCTTCCAGTTGTTGTACCATACTCATGCCCAAGATCCCTAATGATATCACCTATCTCATTATCCTGTTCAGTTGGAAAAGGTCCAGCTCCAACCCTCGAAGTATATGCCTTTAAAACACCATAAACCTCGTCTATATATACAGGTCCGATTCCCGCACCTGTACAAACTCCTCCTGCAATTGGATTAGATGATGTAACATAGGGATAAGTTCCAAAATCAAGATCTAGAAAAGTTGCTTGAGCTCCTTCAAACAAAATATCTTTTCCCGACTCAATATTATCAAATATTATGCTATTTGAATCTATAACATGAGATTTTAACTTCTTGGCATATTCTAAATATTCTGAAATAACCTCATCCTCATTAATTGCCTGTCCACCGTATACCTTCTCTATAATAAGATTTTTAACTGCAAGATTCTCCTTTACCTTTTGGACAAACAACTCTTCATCTATTAAGTCACACATTCTTATTCCACATCTTTCTGTCTTGTCCGCATATGCAGGTCCTATGCCCCTTTTTGTCGTTCCTATGGAATTTGCTCCTCTAAACTTCTCCTGAAGCTCATCCAAAAGTCTGTGATATGGCATTATAACATGTGCTCTGTCACTAATCAAAAGCCTATCCGTATTAACTCCTTTATCAGTAAGTCCCTTCATTTCCTTTAATAATACTGCCGGATCCACAACTACTCCATTTCCAATTATGCAAGTCTTCCCACTGTGAAGAATGCCTGAAGGTATAAGGTGCAGTGCATATTTTACACCATCTGCCACTATAGTATGCCCTGCATTATTACCACCTGAAAAACGTACAACCACGTCGGAGGTTTTGGCAAGCATATCTATATACTTTCCCTTTCCTTCATCACCCCATTGTGTGCCTATCACTACTCTGGTAGCCATTCTACCATTCCCCCTATTCCGGAAGTCAGACCACAAATAATAGCTCTTAATGGTACTGCAAATTTCCTTATTTTTAACACAATATAAATTATAACGGTAAAACAAAACAAATACAATAAAAACCTTATTTCTTTATTATTATACTAAGATATGAACAATAACACAACTGCCTTTCCGAATATTAAAACCAATTTTGCATATATAGTTCGGATTTGTTATAGCCAAATAATTTTTTATTTCACTCTTTTTTCTTTATTTATAGCCTTTGTTTACGTTTAAGTCATTATTGATAAAACATAAAAATAAGACACATCATTCGTGTCTTATTCTCTAAATAAAGCAATTATATAAAATAACTGGTCAATAAAAGTAAATACTGTCCAGTTATCTTATATAATCCTACAAATAAATTTAAATATTATTCGTTCTCTTTTTTAGCAAAGTATTCATTCAACTCTTTAACAAGTTTTTCTGGATCTATACCATGAACTGCACATGCCTCTTGAATACTTTCACCTGATGAAGACGGACAGCCCAAACAATGCATACCATTATTTAAAAATATTGGTGCAGTCCCCCTATCAATTCTTAATACCTCTGAAATTATCATATCCGATGTAATCTTTCCCATAATTTTTCCTCCTATACTCAAATTGTTACGTAAGTTTACAAACCACTAGGTATTATACACCAACTATAACTAAAAATATACCCTATTATTCATTTCAAAAATATCTATTTTTTTTGAACTAAAAATAGAGGGTTAATTTTTGATACCACCTATTAAGTTTGTCTAAACATTTTCTTTCCTGTTTCATAGAGATTATTACCTAAGCTATCAATAATAACGGTTACAGGGAATTCTTTTACAGTAAGCTTTCTTAAAGCTTCTGTTCCTAAATCAGGAAAGGCAATTATCTCTTCTTGAACAATTGTCTTTGCTATTAATGCTCCAGCACCTCCAATGGCTCCTAAATATACAGCACCATATCTCTTCATGGCTTCAATAACACTATTGTCCCTTAAGCCCTTTCCTATCATACCTCTGAGCCCTAACTCGATTAGTTTAGGAGTATAGGCATCTACGCGTCCACTTGTAGTTGGTCCCGCAGAGCCAATAACTTCTCCTGGCTTTGCTGGACAAGGTCCTACATAATATATGATCTGATCCTTTATATCAAAAGGCAGGCTTTTTCCTTCTTCCAGCATACCTATCATTCTTTTATGAGCTGCATCTCTAGCAGTATAAATAATACCACTTATGTTTACTATATCTCCTGCTCTAAGCTTTTTAACCTCTTCATTACATAAAGGTGTTTGTAGATTGTAAACCAATTTCTATCCCCCCAGTATATTTTTATAACTCAATTTCTGCGTGTCTTGTTGCATGGCAATTTATATTTACAGCAACTGGAAGACCTGCTATATGTGTAGGGTATACTTCTACATTAACAGCTAAAGCAGTTGTTCTTCCACCAAGTCCTGACGGACCTATCCCTAGCTTGTTTATTTCCCTCAATAAGTCAGCTTCAAGTTCCTTAACATATCCAATATCACTGCGTTGGTCTATTGGTCTCATAAGTGCCTTTTTAGCTAACAAAGCAGCTTTTTCCATAGTACCTCCTATCCCTACTCCTACTATAATAGGAGGACATGGATTAGGTCCAGCATTATCAACAGAATCTATAACAAATCTTTTAACCCCTTCTAATCCTTCTGCAGGTTTTAACATTTTTAAAGTGCTCATATTTTCACTTCCGAACCCCTTAGGTGCAACCGTAATTTTAAGTTTTTCACCTTCTACGATATTATAATGGATCACGGCTGGTGTATTATCCTTTGTATTGACCCTTTCTATCGGGTCTTTTACAACAGACTTTCTAAGGTACCCCTTTTCGTATCCTCTTCTTACGCCTTCATTTATTGCATCGGTGAGTCCTCCGCCAGTTATATGTATTTCTTGCCCTACATCAGCAAATACCACTGTCATGCCAGTATCTTGGCAAATTGCAACTCCTTTTTCTTTCGCAATATCAGCATTTTCAACTAGCTTTTTTAGTATGTCCCTGCCTGTTTCAGATTCTTCAGTTTCAAGTGCCTTCTTTATGCCCTTTAATATATCTTCATTAAGATAATAATTTGAACTTTTACAAAGTTCTTCAACAGCTTTAGTTACTGTTTCAGTGTCAATTGTCCTCATGAGTACCTCCATCTCCTATAACATCTTATAACAACATAACAATAATAGTATACTAAAAAACAACTCCTTTTTACATTCCCAATTTAAATTAAAATTAAAAATTTGTTCATACATGGATATCAATATTCTGTTATAATTATTATAAGGTATCCTCTTAGCTTAATCCTTTGAAGTGTATTTTGTTTTGAATTCTTACTAATATTATGAAATTCCCAATATAAGCTTAACAAATTACCATAATTCAATTTTATCTCAATTTGTTAAACTTTATTATACCAAACAAATATGCTAGTATTACCTTTGGATTTTATTGAGTTTGGATACTTAATTTATGTAGTTCAATAAATGAAAGGGGTTGTAAGTTTGGATTCTCCTAAAAATATACTTGTATGCGTTACTCAACAAAAAACATGTGAAAGATTGATTAGGAAAGCTGCTAATTTGAGAGATGATTTAAAAGGCGAACTCTTCGTAATACATGTTGCAAAGAACGCATGGAACTTCTTAGGCAACAAAAAAGAAGGAGAAGCACTCGACTACCTGTTTAGAATTTCTAAGTCTGTAGGTGCTGATTTATCAGTATTGAAGTCAGATAATATAGTAGAAACAATAGTTGAATTTGTAAGAGAAAAAGAAATTTCATATATTGTAATGGGTGAATCCCCAAATGATCATAGAGAAAACAATTTTTCTTACGAATTGAAATGTTTGCTAACTGATGTAGAAATAAAAATAGTACCTCAAACAGAAATATAATGCTATTTTCCAAAAAAGTGTTGGTTAATCCACCACTTTTTTGTATAAAGGTTTAGCGGGATCAGTAAAATTTATATTTTAACATAATTTTGCATAATATTATACACATTACGAACTTAATTTTCAAGAAAAATATAATAAAATAAAAAAAGTTGCTTATAACCATGATTTTATCAAGAATAGCTTGACTTTCTTCTGTTTTCATTATAAAATATTGTCGAATTCCAAATATAGGAGGTTGTGTACATGAACAAAACAGAATTAGTAAATTCAATTGCTTCTAAATCGGGTTTGAACAAGAAGAACAGTGAAGCTGCATTAAATGCTTTTATTGCATCTGTTCAAGAGACTCTAGAAAAAGGCGATAAAGTTGTACTTGTTGGCTTTGGAACATTTGAAGTAAGAAAGAGAGCTGCTAGAAAGGGAAGAAACCCACAGACTAAGAAAGAAATCACAATCCCTGCATCAAAGGCTCCTGTATTTAAAGCTGGTAAAGGTCTAAAGGATATTGTTAATAAGAAAAAGAAATAATTATTAATAAATATTAAAGTCCTGTCTAATATTAGACAGGACTTTAATATTTATCATCTGATTCCCACGGAAATTCTGATTTTATCTACCATCATAGCGATACACTCTGAATTTGTAGGCTTTCCCTTAGTATAACTTATGGTGTATCCAAACAGCGAATCTATAGTATCGAGGTTTCCCCTAGACCATGCACTTTCAATAGCATTTCTTATTGCTCTTTCAACTTTTTGTGAAGTAGTATTAAATTTTTCCGCAACAGCAGGATACAAACTTTTTGTTATTGAACTAAACATCTTTGAGTTTTTAACTGTTAGTACAATTGCTTCACGAAGATATTGATACCCTGCCATATGTGGTGGTATTCCAAGATCATGCATCAAGTTTGTAACCTCAACTTCAATATCATATGTACGATCTAAGGCATGGGCATGTGCGAACTCAGTATTTTTGTTTACTGTTCTATTAGAAAACGCCGAAAGGTACTTTTCCTCGTATAACTGCCTGATCCTTGTTACTAACACTTCTACATCAAAGGGCTTTATTATGTAGTATTCTGCACCTAATGATACAGCCTTCTGAATAAACATATCCTGACCAATTGCAGATAACATAATAAAAATAGGCTTGTTCTCCATCTTATGAGTCTCAAGTTTTTCTAAAACACCTATTCCATCAATATTGGGCATAATAACATCAAGCACAACAACATCTGGTTTTATCGACTTAATCATATCTATAGCCTGCATTCCATCTTTTGCTATACCCACAACATCCAAATCATCATATTGATCTATATACTCTTTTAGCAAATCTACAAATTCGAGATTATCATCAGCAATTAAAATCGAAATCTTTTCTTTCATTTCATACTCCCTTTACCAAAGTCATTATAAATAATAACCTATTAAATATTTTCAGTGCAAAGCCAGTGTTAGAAGTTAAAGCTTCTAAATATACTAACAATGCTTACTATGCAAAATATAATTTGCAATTTGTCTATTAAATTTAGTGAGTAACCGCTCACTTTTTGGAATTTCCTATATTACTATTATAATATAAAAATCGCTAAAATAATACATTTAGTTATAAAACCCATCAATAAATTTCTATTTCTCCATTACAATCGCTCACGTATTTTACAAATTCAGGAAACGTGACATTCATAGCTTCTGCAGAGTCTATAAGGGTCTCACCTTCACTATTTAATCCTGCTACTGCTAAAGCCATAACTATACGATGGTCATCATATCCATTTAACCTACATCCCTTAAGTTTACTTTCACGAATAATAAGCCCATCCTCTAATTCTTCAATGTCTGCTCCCATTTTTTGAAGTTGTTCACACATAACATGTATTCTATCAGTTTCCTTCAACCTTGCCTGGGGAACATTTATAAGTCTTGTCTCTCCACTTGCAAAGCATCCGGCAACAGCCATAGCTGGCAGGGCATCAGGAATGGCATTCATATCTACCTCTCTACCACAAAGACCATTACCCTTAATAATAATACGATTGTTCTGCCTAATTACTTTTGCTCCCATATCCTCGAGTATAGAAAAAACAGCCTTATCTCCCTGAGGATCTGTTATATCAAGATTTTCCAACACAAACTCTTCTCCGGATATAGCTGCTAAAACAGCAAAAAAGGTTGCAGATGAAAAATCTCCAGGAATAGTAACATCAAAAGGCTTATATTTTTGATTTCCCTTTATATAAAAAGATTTGTACTGATTGTTCTCATATTGTATACCTAGTTTATCCATCCACCATGTTGTTATGTCAACATAAGGAATTTCATTAAGTCTAGTAAGTATTACTTCTGTGTCATTTTCAACTAAAGGTGAACTTATTAAAACAGAAGAAAGAAACTGGGAAGTAACAGAGTCAAGTTCTGTCTTACCACCTTTTAGTTTTCCTCTTATCACCACTGGTGCCATACCATTATTTTTAGTTGAAAAAGCCTCCCCTCCAAGATTATTTATTGCATTTATTAGAGGTGCTAAAGGTCTTCTACGAACTTGATAGTCCCCCGTAAAAACGGAATATCCCTCACCTAATGCAGCTGCATACATTCCAATTCTTAGAGTGGTTCCAGAATTACCAACATTTATAACATCTGGAGGAATAGATGGATTTCCATTAATACCATCAATAATAAACTTATTATCAAATAAATCTATTTTTGCTCCTAATGCTTTACATACCTCAACTGCGGAAAGTGCATCACTTGAAATAAGGGGATTACATACTCTTGATTCGCCCTCAGCAAGACTAGCCATAAAAAGTGCTCTTATTGTATGAGATTTTGATCCTGGAATTGTCACATTACCACTTGCTTTTGATTTTCTAACTTTTAGTATCATTACAACCTCTCCCTTCTACCGTACTACCTTGATATTTCATATAATTAGTGTTTAAATGGCTGCCAAAACACAAAGCTTAATATAATCAACATTAATTCATGCTTCACAAAACACGTCAATTATTGCCAAATCCCCTACTATATATTAACATACAATGATAAAATGTTAAACATAATATTGATTTGTCTAAGATTCTAATTTCACTTTCACCATGTTTATAAGGCATTTTATGCGTTGCAAAATAATGTTTCTATGTATGAAGCTTTTATCTTCATTATTGGGTTTTAGCCATATATTGACTAATGAATTTTTTAAAAACACCTTACTGCTTTGTGCTTTAAATATATATCTAAAAATAAAAAAAGTACTGTAATTTATATCAAAATTATGCTAAAATATAAATACATATGCAGTAGACACTTAAGTATAGAGTTATAATTTTCATAAGGCTAAGCCAAAGGCAACTGAGCTTTAAAAAGAATCTCACCCTTAAGTGTATTTCCCTAAAACTATCAAAAAAGAATAATGTGTTTCTTAGCAATAGAATTATTAAAATAAAGAATAGGAATTATTTATGAGCCAAACAATATTACTTATAGACTCTTCCGAATATGAAAGAGAAAAAATTAAAATAACATTTGATAATATAGGAGATTTTCAATTTATCGAAATAACAAGCACCAATATGTATAAACAAAATATCCAGAATTTTTCCGGATTATCACTTATAATTATTGATATTTCCTTTCCTTCTGAAAAAGAAGGCTTTGAAGTTATTTCTTCTCTGAGAAAAAACCCCACTACAGCAAATATACCAATTATAATTATTACCAAATCGGATAATATTGAATATAAAAGTCATGCACTCAAATTTAATGTAAGTGATTTTATTGTCAAACCATATCAAACTAAGCGTTTAGAGAATTCTATAATAAGCATTTTGAAATTAAAAAACCAATTTAGATATAATCTAGATAGTGCAAATGTTATAACCATGTCTGTAGAAGACTACATTTCGAAGGAATTTAAAATAGCTTCAAGATCAAACCAAAATTTATCAATTGTGTTTATAACACATATAGCCATAGAGAAAGAAACTTCTGAAAACACAGAAGTACTAACTTTATCACAAATCAAAAAAATATACTCTATGGCTATCAATAAAGTAAAAGCGGCCTCTAGGTCGACAGATACCGTTATCTTCAATAAAGACAAGGACATTTTGGTAATACTACCCTTTACAAACGCTCAAGGTGCTGAAACAGTTGTAAGCAAAATAACCGATAACCTTAAACAAGGTTTGCAAAACCTAAACATTCCTACCGATTTCTTTTATACAGTTTATACGACTTTTCCCCGCGACGGGAAAACCTTTCAAGCTGTTATGGAAAAAACCATTAAAAAAGTTGAAGATAAAATTATGCTTGAAAAAATAACAAATATAGGTTTGAACAAATTCGATCATGCAAGGAAAACCTATCGCAAGTTTAATTAGATACTTAACACCCTTCACACTTGCTATTTTAAACTTTAAATCTTCCCCCTGTTATAGTCATTCCTGTGATATGTTCTTACTTCTAAATTCTGTTTTCTTTGGCGGTGGTGGTCCGTAAAATTGGTAATAGTTACATAAAATTCTACCATTGTATAATTTTCTTTTTTTATTAGCTTTTCTGCCAAAAAGCTTTTCGAACTCCTGATGGGATGACAAAATATAATGAGACCAAGTATCTAGTGAACTAAATACTGTTCCCATTTGTCGATAAAGATTTTCAATCTCCTTTGTCTGTCCGAGACGCTCACCATACGGAGGGTTACATATTATAAATCCATACTTTTCTTTTGAACGGATATCTGACATAGGCATCCTCTGTATATGTATATAGTCATCTACACCTGCCTTCTTTGCATGATATCTTGCAAGACTTATGGCATCCTCACTTATATCTGTCCCTTGAATTTTAAGCTCTCTATCAACCTTTATCATACTACGTGCTTCTTTTCTAGCATCAGCCCAGAGAACTTTAGGAATATTAGGCCATTTCTCGGCATCAAACTCGCGGTCTAAACCCGGTGCTATATCTAGCCCAATCATTGCTGCTTCAATTGGAATAGTACCTGAACCGCAAAAAGGATCAAACAGAGCTCGGTCCTTCCTCCACCTGCTAACAAGTATTAAAGCACTAGCCATAGTTTCTTTGAGTGGTGCTCCCCCTACAAGCTTCCTATAGCCTCTTTTATGAAGTCCAGAGCCGCTTGTGTCTATTGTTAATGTTGCCATATCTTTAAGCAATGCAACTTCAACCCTATAGCGAGGACCTGTTTCTTTAAACCACTCACATTTATATTTTTGCTTGAGCCTTTCAACAATAGCCTTTTTTACAATTGCTTGACAATCAGAAATACTGAAAAGTTTTGAATTAACTGACTTCCCGTCCACAGGAAATTCTCCATCTTCAGGTATCCACTGTTCCCATGGCAGTGCTTTTGTCTTTTCAAATAATTCTTCAAAAGATGTTGCTTTAAACTCTCCCATTTTTAATAATACACGGTCTGCAGACCTAAGCCATAAGTTAGTTTTGCATATAGCACTTTCATCACCTGAGAAAGTTACTTTTCCGTTTTCCACATATTGGTCGACATAACCTAGCTTTTCAAGTTCTCTACCAACGACTGCTTCTATTCCAAAAGCAGATGTTGCTATTAAATGCATTTTCCCCATATAATAATACCTCAACTCTGTTTCGTAATTAATACTTAGTACTTATTATATCACTTCGTTCGAAAGAAGCGTAATAAATTTTAAGGAAATTTCCTTTCTAGACGCCACATTATAAGTTATTTTTTTAATTGACTAAAACATCGTTTTTTACTCTTTCACTCATATTAATAATACCAACGACTAATTCTCACAGTTTTTATCTACAGTAATACCTGTTTCTAGTGTAGGCTCTAAACATTCATCTATTGTTACTTGTAGTATTTCGTTTACAGATGCACCTCCACACAGTATTCTAATTAGCTCATCTATTGCTTCTAACTCTTTTTTATTATAAGAATACTTCTTAATAATTCTTTTAAACCCATTAAATAATCTTTGTTCATCATTTGCATTAATCTCGTCTTTAAGAATTTGTGAGAATATACCTGGTAAACTGCACACATTCTTTTCCATATCCTCAAGCTCTTTTATTAAGTCCATTGTACCAGTAAAATTATTAGTCTCTATGATGTATTCCTCCCTTTCGTATATTGAGCACGCAAAATATATTATTTCAAAAACAATGTGTATTCAAAGAATAACATGTTATTTTTACTACATTTCTTAATTCTGCTTCTTTGCTTGTAGATCCATTTTATTATTCCATATATCCTCTCAGTTTATTACTTATTCTTGCTTATTCGATGTACCGATTTGAGAATTTTTATACTTATCTAAGTCTAGTTTAATCAAATTGCTTTAAAACTCATTGATAATATATTATTTTTGTGGTATAATTTTATTAGACAATTTAATTTGCGTTAATTTGTTAAAGGCAAATCTATCGAAAGATAGAGACGCAAAGCTACGGGTCTACGGTCTTATGACTACGACAGCCGGGTTGCCAAGTGTTTAAGAGAGTGATATACTTAAGTGCTCTTATTGGTAATCCCCAATAAGAGCCTTTTTATTTGCTCCTTCTCTTAACCTTAAAAACCTTTCGACAATAGCAAACTCAATGAAAATTGAGGACGCAAAACTACAGGTCTAAGGTACATTTACTATGATGGCTGAGTTACCGAAAAAGGGAGGAATTAATATGAAAAAATCTCTGCACTACTTCGTTTTAGTACTCATTGTTTTCACCTTATGTTTAACCCCTATTCAAGCTTTAAGTTCTGGAAAACTAGGAACCATTTTATCTAATGGCGTAGCCCTTGAAGAGCTACCAAATTTAGTGAATGGTAAAGTTGTGCTTAAAGGAAGTACATCAAAAGACAAAATTAAAGTTATTGTTTCAAAGGACAATATCGCAAATTGGTATGACGTTAACCTAACTAATGGAAAGTATAACGAAGAAATATGGCTTATAAATGGAAAAGGCAAATACAAAGTTTCTGTTGTTGTTCATGAATACGATAGAACCTATTCTTATGGACCTACCATTGAAATAAATAACAATGTAGATGTTAATAGATTTCTAGTTCCTACTAAACATGTCGAAAGTAATAATGAGGAAATAATCGAGCTCGCAAAAAACATTACTCAATACTCTACAACTTCTATTGACAAAGCAAAAGACATTTATAATTGGGTCTCAAAAAATATTGAGTACGACTATGATAAATATTTAAGACAGGTAAACAAGAACTATGACAATGAATATGGTGCACTACATACATTAAGAACTAAAACAGGTGTCTGTTATGACTACTCAGTACTTGTAGCAGCGTTAGGCAGGTCGGTTGGTCTTCAAGTGAAAGTTATAAAAGGAAACTTTGTAAACCCTTATCGAAATGAGCTCCATGCGTGGAATGAAATATACATACCGGAAGAAGATCGTTGGATAAATGTCGATACAACCTTTGCACATAGTCTAGGCACTAATTATTTTGATAATAGTGATTTTTATGTAGATCACGAAAAGCTTTCAGAATATTAGTAAATATAATGAGAAAGCATGAGTAAAAAACTGAATATTTGATATACGAAAATGACTTTACAATCTATAAACTAATTTATATAACAAGGAGCATACCAAAGGGATATGCTCCTTGTTGTGTTCCTTAGGATTAATTGATATCAAGTTATAAATTACTTTACTAAAACTTCTTCACTCTTAGAATCCACATAATACTTGTGATCTAGAGCAGCTTCTGCTATATCTTTATAAGCCCAGTAATCTTTAGGTACGTCAGAGAAACTCAAGGTTGCCCCATTCAATGGTCCTCTTTTTAATGCTCTATTCACCATTACAACACATTCATCACGCTTAATTTTTGCCTCTGGTTTAAAAGTTTTATCAGAATAGCCGTTTATATATTTCAAATTTGCCAGTTCTAATATATAACTTTTAGCCCAATGATTATCAATATCGGTAAAATTGTTACCTAAATTGCTACTAGCTTTAAGATCAAGCATCTTGTAAATAACAGTTGCAAACTCACCTCTTTTTATTGTATCATCAGGTCTAAAAGTGCCATCAGGATATCCTTTAAACAACCCTGCCTTTGCTACAAGTTCAATAGACTCTTTTGCCCAATGATTATTGGCTACATCTGGGAAACTAATGTTGCTATTGTTTGATACCGATGATGTCTTAACAAATTTTGCAACTATAACTGCAGCTTCAGCTCTTGTTATTTCTTTTTTAGGTCTGAAACAACCATCGGGATATCCCTTAATATAGGCTTTATGCTCTCCTGTTACAGCCCCTCCCGGTATAACAGGTGTTGGCTCAACTATACTCGTGGATGTAGGTTTTGGTGTCTTAGTTGGTGTAGCCTTAGGAGTATTTGTAGCTGTTCCTTTATAGTTTAGTCTAATTGTTCCGTATTCTATATTTGCGGGTATTGCTTTTAAATCTCTATCACCAAATGCCATTTTACTCGTCTTTATTATAGTTGTAGTACGCTCGTCAGTTATCACTTTAAATTTAAGGTTTATAAATATACCATCATTACGGATATATTCCTTTGTCATTGTGTAATCTAAGAAAAGAAGTTTTACTACTCCATCCTTTTCTTTATTAGCAGCAAAATTTGTATTTGGACTAATAACAATGCTACCTGCTGTTGCATCTATATATCTAAGCTTATCTTCATCATAGGTTATAGTTAAGTTTCCTGTAAATATTCCCTTAGAGGGTACGTTTCTAAGTCTAATAGGAACTGTTATTTCTTCACCATATGCAGCAGAATCCGAGTCAATCTTAACTAATAATCCCGTTGGTGTTGGTGTTAATTTTGGTGTTGCTGTGGGTGTCGGAGTCACTGTTGAGCTTCTTGCCTTAATGCTATTTGGCTGTACAACAGAATATCCTGATGTTATACGATTACCATACCAATCAAACAAAATTGTACCTGTTATCGCATTTGGTAAACTGCTTGTATCTTCAAAATAGACAGAAGTATTGCCTTCTTTTAAAACTCTAAATCCGATTACACCTAATATACCACTTTTTTCTGCATCTGAGTTATTTCTGTAAGCTTCTAGGTTAAGATAAGCTTTACTGAAATTTAAAACACCCTTATTTAAATCATTGTCAGCCTCTTTAAAAGGACTGTAATCATTATCTACTAATAATCCTCCATCCTCTGGTACTGTATTGTTTTTATAAGGTGTACCTGTTTTGGCATCTACAGCCATTAATACGTTTGGATCGTATTTTATATTTATATGGCAACCAGCAAAATTGTCTATGTTATTAATCTTTATAGTAGCTTTTATAACGTCTCCGACCACTGCTGTTTCTTTATTAAAATCAATTGATATGTAGCTATTTGCTGATGTACTTGTTGGTGTTGGTGTGGGTGATTTCGTCGCTGTAGCTGTTACTGTAGGGGTCTTTGTTGCTGTAGCTGTTACCATAGGAGTCTTTGTCGCAGTAGCAGTTACTAAAGGAGTCTTTGTTGCTGTTGATGTACTTGTTGGTGTTATAGCTACAGTGGGGGTAGGTGTTGTAACTACAGTAGGTGTTGAAGGAACTCTTGCTTTAATACTTTCCGGTTGTCTTACTTCATATCCAGAAGGAATTCTGTTACCATCCCAATCAAATAATATCGTTCCATTTATTCCATTAGGCATACTGTCAGTGTTTTCAAAATAAATTTCAGTCTCCTTTAATTTTAATACTTTGAAACCTATAACAGCGATTGTGCCCGTATTCTCATCAATTGCACTATCCTTATATTCTTGGTAATTTAAATAGGTCTTACTAACATTAAGAATTCCATTTTGAAGATCATGGGCTGCCCACTGAAAACTATCGTAATTAGGATCAACTAATAAATTACCTATTGACGGTGTTGTGGAATCTGTGTATGGTTTGCCTGATTCTGGATTTACTGCTTGCAATACTTCAGGATCAAACCTAATATTAGCTTGATATCCCGAGAATTTTGGTATGTTATTTATCTTTATTGTAGCAGTTATTATGTCATCTAACTCGATTATTGTTTGATTAAACTCCATTGTAATATAAGAATCACTACTTGCATTTACCTTAGAAGATACTTGAAAACACATTGTCATCAATAACACGAAAATGGCAGCTAAGCTTATTGCTTTTTTCATTATAAATTCCTCCCACAAAGTAAAAAATTGAAATTTTATTATAGGCAGTATATACAGAAAACAAGTAAGACTTAGAAAAAATTAAGCAAATTCAATATAGTTTATTTTCTAAAGTTAACTTCTTTTCCACACTACCTTAATTTTATAGTTTGTTTTGTATAGTTTTAAGATGCAGTAACGAGAATTTTAGGATAATATCTACAAATCAGAATTAGGTTAATGCTACAAATCTAGGATAAGACTATTAAGAATGAAAATTAAGTATAGAAAATTAATAAAATGCAACCTTCAAACTATTGATTTATCTAAAAATTCTCCCCATAAAAAAATTAGTACTTCCTTATATTGTTATTATATATTAAAAGTGTTCTAGTTTCAAGTAACAATATTTATTAGGGTGTATGAATCAATTGCTAAGAAAAATTTTGATTTACTGAAGTAATATATATTAATTTAATAAGTCATTATAGCATAATTTAAAAATATGCGTTGTTTGTCGCTTTTATACTTATTTACTTCATTTATTTCACCAATAAAAGAACATCCTTACCCGTTAACAAAAGGTAAGGATGTTAATTCATCAAGCACTACTTTACATACAATCTTTCAAAGTCTCCATCCATAATATAACTATGATCAAGAGCACCTTCTGCTATATCTTTGAATGCCCAATGCGTTTCAGGCACATCTGGGAATATTTGCGTTGTTCCATATAACGGTCCTCTCTTAAGTGCTCTATTTAGCATCGCTACACTCTCACAGCGTTTAATATTTGATTGAGGCTGGAAAGTTCCATCGGGATATCCGTTAATATATTTTAGCTCCGATAGCTTCTCAATGTATACTTGAGCCCAATGTCCCTTTGCGTCTTCAAACTTGTAGTTGCTAATATTTTGGTCCTTAATACCAAGGAATTTATACACTATCGTTGCAAATTCAGCTCTTGTGATTTTCTGATCGGGCTTAAACGTACCATCGGTATATCCTACAAAGTATCCTTTATCAGTAGCATATTTAATAGCCCACAAAGCCCAATGTGTCTCTTTTACATCTGGGAAACTTATTTTATCATTTAAATAAGTTATATCACCACCAGAAAGCTTTGCTAAAATTGTAGCTGCCTCTGCTCTTGTAATGTTGTTTTCTGGTAAGAACAACCCATCAGGATAACCTTTTAAGTACGCAGTATGACTTTGCACATTTAGACCAGGATATTCCGGGGTTGGCTCAACTGCCGTTGGCATAGCTGTTGGCGTCACACTTGGTGTTGATGTTGCCTTAGGCGTTTCCGTTGGTTTAGGTGTCGGTGTTTTCTTCGAACCACCGCCGCCTCCGCCTGAGCCGCCACCTCCACCTGAACCACCGCCACTATCTTTAGTCGGTGCTGGTGTCTTTACCGGTGTACTTGTTACGGTAGCTGTCGGTGTTGGCGTCTTCACTGGCGTACTTGTTACGGTAGCTGTCGGTGTTGGCGTCTTCACTGGCGTACTCGTTACGGTAGCTGTCGGTGTTGGCGTCTTCACCGGCGTACTCGTTACGGTAGCTGTCGGT